>VTLG01002685.1_pt1 | contig 20887 bp, 20 predicted proteins | sample 4694571 | NCBI WGS metagenome assembly VTLG01 (sample SAMN12604809, study PRJNA352737) | marine metagenome | biome: ENVO:00000447; feature: ENVO:00000209|ENVO:00000569|ENVO:01000036; material: ENVO:00002151; isolation source: viral sequences binned using virsorter ... | reverse complement strand
TCCCCTAAAATTGGTGTCAACATCATAAAACCTGTTTGAACAGCAAAGATTTTTCCAAATAGGTCACCACCCGCACCACCCGCACCCATTGGCGCTCTAGCAAAATTAGGGATAGCACCAGTAGGTTCGTCTCTAGTATTCGTAACGGCGAGACCCATTGGGTTTCCAGCATTTCTTAATGCAGGATCTTGATTAATTCTGATCTGATTTATGGGTAACCCAGCCGCAGATTCTCTTGCGATAGCTTGATCTAAAGCTCCCATCGCAAAGTTAGGTATGTATCCACCAGCAGATCTTCCACGTTTTTTCTGAGCGCGAGTGGCTCTGGCAAGAATAAATTTACGCTCACTAGGATCATTTAAAGCTTTAAATATTAATGACTGAACAGCAGCATTAGAAGCCGTTCTTTTTCCATCTGCTCTAAACAAAGAATCAGTGAAACCAAAACTTCTTCTAAAAGCTTGATCTGCTCTTCCTCCTTCTTCAAAGTCAAAAGGCTCTCTTTCTGCTTCATGGCTTTTAAACTCTTTTATGCTTTTCGCACCTTGAGTAACCATTCTTATTGCTGACTCAAAAATACCACCCTCTACAGAGGTGCTAAATAAACCTGAGCTTTTATTCTTTTTTATTAAGTTATTTAACTGTTTATCTATTGCTAAAGCCTCATCATTATTAAACGGAATATCTACAAGCTCACTGCCATATTGAAGTAAAGGTGCGGCGAAAAGCCTACCAATTTTTCTACGATTTTCTGTTTCAGACATACCCCGCTTCATATTCCTCTGCATAGTTTGCAGATCAGAAACTTGGACACCACTAAATCTAATACCTGTAAATCCTCTTTTTAATAATTCTTGCGCTCCTACTGATTCACTGCCAGCAAGATTTGCAGATGTAATATCAGTTTTCTTACTGGGGAACATCGCTGCGACACCATATCTTGCCCCAGGAATCTCTAAAATACTTTGACCGCCCCCTCTTCCGAAAACATTTTTAGCTTGCGCTTCAGTAACTTTTACCCCACCTATGACCCTAGTTGCCCCTGTCCCAGATAGCGCTCTAAATTGTTCCATATTGGTTATACCCGCTCCTCTTAAAGCGCCAGCAGGACCAACTGCAAAGTTAGGCACAAACCCTCCAGCCGCACTAATACTCTTAGCTCCAGCTGGCATCCCCATAGAAGATACCATGTCACGATTAAATATTGCAGTGCCTCCTGTGCCAGCAAAGTTAGGCACCATAAACTCACTAGTATTAGCAACCATCGTCCCTCTCTGTCCTCCACCAAAATTAAAGTTCGGTATAGCAACAGCTCTAGCAGATCTTGGAGCACCGCCAACACCTCTAGCTATGTCAGAACTTTCAGCAGCGAAGTTAGGAGCGTAACCCATAACTGCATTATAGTTTGGAATAAATCCACCAGCTCCTCTACCAAAAGCACCCCTACCTCTTGTTGAGGCCATAACTCCAGGTGCTACTTTAGCTGCTATGCCTTGCATTGTTTGCATTACAGAGAGCTGTTCCCTAAGCGCCGTGGTGAAAAATTTTGTTTGTTGTGCTTTCTTCTCTTCAGCACTTATTTGCTTTCTTTCTATCGCTAGAATAGCATCTTGAACTCCTTTATTATTTAAAAGAGTAGATGCTATTTGTCCTTGAAGAGTAGCTTGTTCCTTAGCTGCTTTGTTTATACCAAAGAAAGTTTGTAAGGAGCCAACTCCAAACTTTGCTAAGTCAGCAGTCAACTTTAAAATTATAGCTCCAAATATAGCTAACCCAGGTCCAGAGAGAACATTTCCTATTCCTTTAACTATACCCTTTGCAAACTTACTGCCTATACTATCACCTTCTAAAACTTTGTTTATGTTTTCTGCTAATCCACTAAAGAAACCAACAATAGTTTTTAATTGATCAGTTACTCCAATCTTACCTAGAGTATCAAATAACTCTTTTAAATTAACTGTCGCTGAATTAATAGCTGCTGCTAATGTCTTGTTTAAGGCTTCATTACGTTCATAAGCTGCTGTAGAAGCGTTTTGTGAAATTTGTGTTAACTTAATAGCAATTGATTGCTGATCGTTAAAGTCTTCCAAAATAGAAACAAAAGGTGCCACTTGGAATTTACCGACTAAATCCTCTGCTATTTGAAGTTGTTTTGCTTCAGGTAAATCTTGAATTGAAGCAGCTAAGTTTTTTATCAACTGTGTTGCGTTTAATATTTCACCAGAAGCATCAGTTACCTGCACTCCTAAATTCTGCATTGTTTCCAACTTATCCAGACTTTGTAGTCTAGTAAAAATTGTTTTAAATGAGTTACCAATAACAGCTCCTCCCCTTGAGGTCTTTTGCTGCACAGCACTGACAATACCCGCCAACTCATCAAAGCTGACACCAGCTTGTCCTGCCACAGCACCAGCTCGCTTAAAAGCTTCTGCCAAATCCCTCTCAGATACCGCAGCGTTCTTTGCAGCCTCTGAAAACTTGTTAACTACTTGTGTGCTTGTTATTCCTGATTTTTTAAATCCGTTGATAGCTGAAGTTAAACCTGCAACGGCTTCAGCGGCTCCTTGACCAGAGAGTCGGGCTAATATTAAAGCATCATTTAATCTTCCTGTTACTTCTTCAGCTGATAAACCTTGCCTACTTAACTCTAATGCTGCTTCAGCTACAGTGGCAAAAGATTGCTCTGTATTTCTAGCGACATCAAATATGGCCCCTTTGAATCTATTTAGTTCCCCAGTTGTCTTGCCTAAGATGGCATTGATAGCTGCCATTGATTTTTCGACCTCAATTGTCGTTGTGACAAGATCTTTAAAACCTTGAGTTACAGCATTTAAAACTCCAACAGACGCACCGAAAGCTAACACCCTTGCGTTAGCGGCTTCCATTGATTTAGTGAACTGATCAGCTTTACCAGTTATTCTACCGAGAGGTTGGGACAAACCTTCGATACTTTTTGCGTTAGTCCCTAAATTTAATTTTAAATTACGCCCCGCTCTCTTTGCTGCGGCTTGAACGCTAGCTTCTAAACCTGTTACTTCTGCTGGTATTCTTAATGGCATGTCCCTAAACCTTTGTATTATTTACACAAAGATTTACACATCATGCCCAGCTAATCGCATCATTTGTTTCATATCTAATTTACCACCATGTTTTTCTAACTCTGAACTAAGAGTGACACCTCCTTTGGAACCACCAAGATCTGCCACATCTTCGTCTGTAGCTCCGAAAACAGCAGATGCATCAGCATCATCCTTAATCATTGGCTTATTAGAATCTTTGTTTCTTTGACTTTCTGAGAATGCCAGTAATTTTTTGGGATCTTCTCTGATATGATCAGGTATATCTTCAGTGTATTGGAAAATATTATGAAACATTCTACCAAATAATATCACTCTTAGCTGATAAACACTTAATTTAGTTATTGGCTTTTCATAAAAAGCGTAAGGATCTTCACAAAGCGAAAGATACATTGTAAAAAAAGGTCTTAATACAGCTTCTTGTAATCTATCGTCAGAAAGCTTCGCTTGAATGTTAGTTTGAAGACTTGTTAACTTATTAACTTCCCAGACTTCTAACTCCCCAAACTCTTCTTCTGTATATAAATGATTTTGTAATGACTTATCCTTAAACAACAAGAACCTTAGAATTTCATCATTACTTCTTCGATTAGCATAGTCTTCTGCTGTCTTGCCTACAACCTCTAGTTTTCTGCTCTCTAAATCAGCTAACTTTAATAATTTAGCATTTATGTCCTCTTGTAACTTTTCTCGCTGAGAACGAAGAGGTAAAACTTTTTGTGTTTTTTTCAGATTATCTGTTTCAAATCTTAAAGTGGATATTTCTGTGTCTTCTTCAGAGGACCACATACCATCTTCCATTATAGCTTTAATTCGATCATCTTTTGACTCTAAACCTTTTTTCAAGGCTATGTTCACATACTTGTCGTAATACTTGTGGAGATACCTTTGATCTTTTATACTAAGATGTTTTATATAAATATCTTTCTCTTGAAATGAAACTTCTGTATAACCGTCAAAAGCTTCACCAACTAAAGATATATAATATTCCTCTTTATATTTCACCTTTCTCCACTTTTTCTAAAAGTGAGTTAAACTCATCAGGAGTGGATGCTTGATTATAAAACCAAAAAGCTAAAACTGTTGTGACTTTTTGCACTAATTGACTGTAAAAATCAGATGCTTCCTCCTCCTTCAAGTAATAATCTTCAAGTTTATCTTCAAAGTCTATGCCTTTAAAATAAGCTTCTGGTTCATCTTCACCCTCTTGTTGAAGATGCGTTAACATTAGAGTATACCAAAGAAGAAGACGATTTTGCGCTTTTATATCAGCCGTATGATCAAAGATGGCTTGCATTGAACTCTCGGTGTCCACCATTTCTTTTTTACCTTTTATGATTTCATCTTTAAGTTCTTCTATACGTTTCTCTTCTTCTTTAGTCTTTTTTTCTGAGCTTTCTAATCTGATGTATTCATTCTGCAACTCAAAGACTTTTTTGTAAATTTTGTAGTAATCTCTAGACTCTCCTTCAGTAAAAACGCCACCTGTATCGCTATACTTTTTAAATATCATAGCTTTTGTGAGTATGCCTTTTTTAATACACCTACTCATTTCAACAGAGTATTCTAATTCAGCTTCTTCTAACTCGCGCCTTGATGGTCTTTTTAGACGAACTTGAACTGGGACTTTTTCTTTAACTTTTTTAGTTACAGTGGTCTCCTCACCAGTTTTTTTGTTTTTGCGCGTGTGGGTTTTCTCCACTTCTTTCTCTTCTTCTAGAGAAAACGAATATAATTCTTTAAATTCCATAGCCTTTTTCCTTATTTAAAAATAAAACTTACAGTATAATTATCTAACCCAGAGTCAAAATTTCTAATAGATTCATTGCCGATATCTAAGATTCTTTTTCTAATCCAGCTAACTTTTTCTGGGGTAAAGTGATTAGCAGTATTAATAATTTTGTGATGTTCCTCTGGTATGTTGTCGTAAAGCTTTTGATAATGAAAATCATGATCAGCTTTCATGTCCTCAAGCATTCCAAGCATTGTTTTGAAAAGCCTAGAAATTTGCTCGTTTGAATCCTTGCTCAACTTTTTTTTTGCATCCATGCCTTAATCCTATCTTATTATATAAATAAAAGTGTAAAAATCAATATGGCGGGATTTTTATCACAGAATCAAATAAATAAGATACGAGCTTTGAATGATACCTTGCACACAACTTTCGCAAGAACTATCACTGTGTATAAGAACGCAAAGACTACATTAATAGCATCTAATGATAACTGGAACGCTTTGTATGGAAGAACGAATACAGGATCGGATAGCTCTGTAGAATACAGTATTGCTTCTCAAGAATTTCAAGCTCGTATCTACTATGATAACATGGACACATCATACCTAACAGATGATGGACCTGGAGAACAAGCTGGCACACAAAATAAAGTGGTCGCTTCTGATGGAGTTGTGCGGATAGTTGTCAACGAAGATGGATATAACTATATCAATGAGGCTCGTAGAGTAGAGTTTGATGGCACAAAGTTTTTAATAGAAAGCGATGGAAAACCAAGGGGTTTAACGTCAAACCAGTTTTATGAGTTTGAACTAAGTCCTGTAGAATAACCATAATGGCTAGATTAGATGCAGATGTCAGACAAGCTATTAGGAAACAAGCTCCTAAAGTAGCTAAAAAAGATATACGTAAAGAAGTAGAGAAAAGATTTAATAAGGTAAAAGATGAGATGATCGCAGAATTTCTGGCTCATCCTGTAACAAAAGAAATAGCCTCTGGACCAAATGGCTCTAATACAAGTGGCACGTTAGGTGGCGTTAGTAATCTTTTTGCCTTCATAGGTTTTGATAGTGGAGATCAGCCTATACTTCCTATTCTAGAATTACTTAAAAAAACAGATATAATATTTAAGAGAGATTTGAAAGGTAGATTTGTAGGCTCAGAGTTTGAAATTACTTTACCAACTAGAGAGCAGATTTTTGCTATAACACCTTTACCATATATTGGTGGGCGAAGCTGGTCAGAGGGTATAGAAAGAGGAATATCTGGCTTAGGTTTCTTGATAAGAAAAAAAGCTGGTAGGTCAGGATCTGCGATACAAACCCGTGTAAAAGTAAGGAAGGGTAAGTTTCAAAATGTTCCTTACATATCCTCTTTACTTAACAAATATAATAAAAAATTTAAAGATCTAAAATGAAAGAACAATTCCAACACAAGATAACGAACTCATTCATTTTATGGTTTGACAACTTTTTACTAACAAAAGGAGAAGCTTTTAGTAATAAAACAGGAACTCTTTTTAATTATACTGATTCTAGACTAGATTCTAGATTCACACCATATGGGAGTGCTTATAAACAGTGGGTAACAGACTCTTCAGTAACAGGTGCCACAATACCTTCTGGCGTTTTTATTAATGGAAACTTTTCTGGTCGTGATGATGGTGTAGTTTTAGACTTTGATAACGGAAGAGCACTAATATCTGGAGATGTAACCACATCGACTGTCACTGGTGAATTTGCTGTTAAAGATTTTAATATTTACCTCACGAATGATACAGAAGATGATATAATTGTAGAAAACAAATATGTTGTTAATTCTAGAATACCCTCTATCACAGAGACTAATATAACGCCGTATGATGATGTTGTGCCAGCTATATTCATTTCTACAACAAGAGGAGAGAACGCTCCTTATGCTTTAGGAGGATTACAAAATAGTAAAATAAATGTAAACGCTGTGGTCTTAGCAGAAGACACTTACGGACTAGATGGTGTTTTATCAATATTTATGGACTCTGTTGATGAGTGTTTCGCAGAGCTGCCGATGAAAGAATATCCAGTAACAGAATTAGGAGATCTAAAGGATAACACATATAATTATACAGGCACAGCGGCAGGTTTTGATGGTAACCTAAAATTTTATGTAGATAGGGTAACAACATCTAAACTTACTGACAGAGAAAGAAACATATTAGCTAATGAATTATATGTTGGATTTATAGACTTCGACATAAATATGGCTAGGACGAGGTTCAGCTAATTTTTCACATTTTACCTAGAAAACTGTAAACAAGAGAAAGAATCTTTTATCATGGCCAGAAATAGAGTAATTTACCAATCGGAAGCTTTATATGTAGGGCAAGATGCGTCACTTCTCGCAGCAGTCAACCATAACCAAATCGAGAGAACGCAGAGCGCCAATTTTAGCTATACAATTAACAGGCAGGACATTAACCAGTTTGGAGAACTCGCAAGAATCGACTCATTAATTCTTGACCCTCCAACTGTATCGACTGACTTTTCTTATTATTTAACGGACGGTTTTAACGAACAAGCTTTAGGTTTCTTCGTTAATACTGGAGCAGCAGGTGTCAATGATGGTCAGTTCGCATCTGGCCATTTAATCGGGAGTTCTGGTCGTAACGTATTTATTGTTACTGGCCCTGAAGGAAAAGACCTTAACGGCGCTGGCGCTATTGCATCTGATGACAAAACAATTGGTATCGGTAACTGCTACTTAAGCGACTACAGTGTCGATCTTTCTGTTGGATCTATTCCAACTGTATCAGTTACAATGGAGGGTGCTAATGTCCGTGCGGACGCAGGTGGTGCCGCAATAGACAACCCATCAGTTGATCAAGAAGCTGGAACACCTATGGCTGGAACTATTACTTTACCAGCCCCAGTAACTGGAACTAGCACCGCTGGAATTAGTGCTCTTCGCCCAGGAGATGTTACTGTATCTCTTACAGCGTTTGATGGATCTACCGTAGCAGATTTAGCTGGATCTGATGGAGCGCACGTTCAAAGTGTTTCTCTCAGTGTTCCGCTTTCTAGAAGCCCACTGCAAAGACTTGGAAGCAGATTCCCATTTGCGCGTGAAGTTGATTTCCCAGTTGAGGTTAGCATGAGTGTTAACGCTTTGGTTAATGAAATCGGAGCAATGCAGTTAGCCAGTGTTTTAGAGTCTGGCTTCCAAGCAGCCAGTGTTACTGTAAAAGACGAGGATGGAGATCAAGCAGTTAAATATACCTTATCTGGTGCTAAAATAGATAGTGAGAGCTTTTCTTCTTCTATCGGATCTAACCAAACAGTTGATCTTACCATTAGCGCACAGATCGGTGGAACTAATGATATAAGCGCTGGATTATTCATGGAAGGCGCTAACCGTATTCATAGATCTGGATTTAACGGCAGACCTGGACCAATGTAATGGCACTTAGCGACTTCAATAAAAAAGCCGCGCATCATAAAAAGTTTGCGAAAGCTTCACCCACTCCGAAAGGGGTGGGTGAGGCTATTCCTTCAAAAGCTCCTTCTAAGAAACTGAAAGATGCATTCCCTACTATATGGGATTTAAAACATCACATAAGTCAATCTAGCCATAAATCTGTGGCTGATTTATGTAGCTCATACGGAGCTAAGGACGCTGGCGATCTGTTAAATTTATATAGAGAGCAGTAATTAAGTGTAAGTCACATAACTTACTCCACCAACTCCGCTAGAATCTATACCGCCTAACTGTCTAGGCTGCGCTTGGTATATATTATACTGGGCTGCTAATTGTGTGACTCTATCCATACAGTCACTAGCAAGACCTCTGTAGACTTTAGATACTTCATTGCGATTAACGAACGTAACGGCGCTCTCACCGTCTCTGAGTGATAAAATGTTGTCACCACTCACGGAAGAGTCTGCGATGCCTCTGAGGGCGTTTCTGGCCTGTTTATTGTAGTAATTAGAAAGGTATAACTCTTTGAGCACACTTTGTGCTTCTACATCGATTGCTCCATAACTACCAGTGGCTTCATCGCCAAAAAAATCAGTATACAAATAAGTGTTAACTTGCCCTAAGTTTTCATTTAGCCAACCGCTAACAGCAGCCACAGTTGCTATACCCGTGTCACTATCAAATTCTGTGACAACTATTCCAGATGCTAGGTCTTCTAATACGTTCGGCATGTTATATATTACACAAGCTTTAGCTGTTTAACCAATCCATAAGTTCTTTATGTTCAGGATTATTAGGATCTAATTCAAAAGCGGGTTTTTCTTGAGGCTGTGTAAATCTATTACCTCTGCTTTGATGCCTATGAAATTCCTTAATAATATTATCTTTTAAAGCGTTAGGTTGATAGTAAGGATTGATACCAACTTTCCTAGCAAAAGATTGTAAGTCTGCTTTAGTCATTCTACTAAGTTTGCCTTTTAAAATATTTAAATCATTAGTGCCAAAGTTATTGGTTTCACCAGTGCCATAAATAACTTCAACTTCTTGTAACACTTCTTGATATCTAGCTGTGCTTGTCTCTCCTTTACTTTTAAGTTCTTCTAGCTCCTCTAAAAGACCCTTCTTTGCAGGTTGTTCTTGACCAGTAGTGACCTCTTTGTATGGAGCACTTTTCTTTTTACCTGTTTTTTTCTTAGCCATATACTATTATATACACTTAATAAATAAATTACAAAAAAAAAGCCGCCCCCGCAGGGACGGCTTCTTTTATATTTAAGGTTTGATTACTGACCTTTAATGAGTCCGAGCAGGACGCGATTGTCGAGAACGATACGGCCCTCTTCGATTTGACCGAAGTAACCGATTTTGTTCTGACGAATGCTATACTGATCATCAGCGACCAGATTCATCTCACTCTGACTATCAGGATCAGTAGCGACAACACGCATGAGCGAGTCACGGGTCCGATCAACACCGACGATGATCTCATCAGATGCTCCAGCAAACTGGTTGGCTCTAGCACCTGCGAAGGTCTTATAGCTAGTAGTTCCAGCAGCGTTGTCAAACAACGTGTTGAACTTCTGACCTTTACCGAATTCGTTGAATTCTAAGATGTTGACACCCATGAAACTGTCAAGACCTGCATTCTGATAAAGCTCATTACGGAGCTGCTCAGGAGCAGGAAGAACAGTAGATTCAGAAGTGTCAGGAACAGCAGTGGTGTTTACAGGGTTGTAAGCCATTGCACGGATGCTTCCGACAACCTCTGGTGAACAAACGATATCAGTGATACCGCGAGTCCGAGTTGCAGGAGTTCCACCAATCCAAGAGGTGTTAACACGCTTTGCAAGAGTCATCAACTTGTTAAAGTCATCAATCAGAACAGTATCAGCAGTTACCGTCCTGAAGACCTGCACATCACCATCGAGGGGAGAAGACTTGATAGTAGCGCCAGCAAGAGAACTCATAACAAGAGTAGCAGAAGTGCGATCTTGCTTGAGTAGAATCTCTTGAGCAACGCGAGTGAAAGTCTTGCTCACAACGTCCATGCGGCTTTTGGCAGCATAGCGGCGATCAAAATCAACAGCGGAATCAAGAGTGTAAGTGGCGACCTTCAGCTCAGAAACAGTCGGGAGAACCTGACTGCTAGGAAGTCCACCAGCGTGACTCTGGCTCCACACCTTGACGTAATCTTCGTCAGCGATGTCGTAGTAAAGGTCAAGCGGAATGCTTGGGTTATCATCAGCGTCAAACTGAAGCGACTGGAAAAGGCTGCTTACGGTAGGTGCATTGTTGATGACCTCGGCCAAAACTGGTCCGATAAATTCAGCAAGTGCCACCTGTGCCTCGTATGCAACATTGCGATTACGAGAAGCCATAGCTTTGATAAGCTCGACTTGTTCGGGAGTTCTTTTTAAAGTAATTTTCATGTTATAAAGTCCTTTCTTTTATTAGTTACAATCAAACGATATGACGATGTAATTACCAGAGAACTGATCTGTGGTGTTACCCTCGTTAGCGCGGGTTCCAGTTCCAAGAACGTGACCAAAGACCTTATCCTCGTCTACTAGATCGCCTGTGGTAATAGTTGTAGCACTAACAGTGGTAAAACCAGTGATTTTACCAGCGTTAGAGGAAAGCTTAATCCTATTTCCTGGGGCATAGCTAGTGAGAGGCCCGTCAAATGCAGAAGAACTTAAGGTAAAGATACCCTTAGTCGCGATAGGAACAGCTTGTCCTGGGAGCATCGCTTGGAGTTCCTCTTGCTTCTGTGGGTTATAAAGAAGCTTTTCGCCGTTCTCATCATTTTTAGCGGTTTGGAAGAGAGTCATGCCGATGCAATGATCCTCGTCAGCAGCGCCTGTAATTTTAAGATTAACTTCAGGATACATCTCCGTAGTTCCAAGGAACGGATAACTGGTATCACCCAGATAAGAGTTCGTTTGGTAAGTTATTGGATCTGCATCAAAGTTACCGTCAGCGACTTTAACAAAGAGGCCAGCATCGCCAGCCCCTGAGTCGGTCGTAGCCGTATTAACATCACTCGCAATTACCGAGAAGAGGTTAACGACATCGTGATCAGAATATTGTCTGAATGGTAGAATTCGTAATGCCATGATTTTAGTTGGTTATTAATTAAGAAATTTCAATATTATCGCGGGAAAATGCGCTCTTGAACTTGTCACGAAGAGAAGGCTCCTCAGTAGCTACAGATTCATTTGCATTAGAAACACCAACATCAGTAGGCTCTGCGTCATCAAGAGCTTCTTCCAACTCAACTTCTTCTTCAGAAGCGTTAGATACCCTCTTGGCGACTTCCTCATCAATACGAGCTTGAATCTCAGCATCAAATTCGGCTTGCACCTCTTTGTTCTTATGTTTCCAAAGGACTTCCAGCTTGGATGCAAATGCTTCATAAGCATCGGCATCATCAAGATCCCTAAGCTCAGTAGCAAGAAATTCGCGGTCTTGATCATCAAGTTGGAACTTCTCATCCAGAGAATCCATACGCTCATTAAATGAGGCAACGGCTTCTTCAGCTTTCTTGTCCTGTTCAAAAGCAAGAATGCGCTCATTGGCAGCATTCAGCTTTTCTTCCATATCAGAAACCGAGGACTTTAACTCCTCGTATTCCTTGATTGCGCCCTCTTTGGCTGTCTTCTCTGCTTCAACATCCTTGCGGTATTGTTCATCCCGCTGACGGATAGCATCTGCAAATGTGTCAGTCATCGAAGCGACAGCTTCCTTGGAGAATTTCTTCTCGCTCAGAAGCTCCTTAAGTTCGGTAAGAGTCTTTTCAATTTCCATGTCGATAAAGTTCTTTTCGTTGTTTACATTTATTTCACGGTTTTGTGAAATTTTATCCCTTTTATCCCTTATAAAAAACTGGGATTTTTTAGGTGGTTCACCATACAGACCTTTGACTTGAGCTGCTGGGTTCAGAGTGTAAGCTATACCAAGAGGGTAGATATCACCCATGATTAACCTGTTAATAGTCTCTCCTTTGTCAGTCTTTCCGTTACCACCAAAACTTCTTAAAAACCCCTGTAATTTAAGTATTTCATCAGGGTCAGATACAATCCTAGATTCACTTAAAAGGTCACTGCCAACAGCTAAAACATAGCTATTGAAACCAACCTCCCAGCTGGCAGATACCTTTTGATAACTACCGTTTTCTGGGTCTAAAGAACTTTCGACTAATTTAGTGAAAGAAGGATTGACTCCTTTATAAATAATCGCACCTAGTGCTATATTAAAAGGTTTTTCTTTTTCTTTGGCCTCTTCTTCTGATAAAAGCTTATTGTCTCCAAAGGAGCTATAACCAGCAGAGGCTACATGACCAACAACTTTTTGTTTATCATGTTCGATGTTAGTGGGTTTATGTATAAAATTCTTAGTATACTTAACAGCTGTTGCGCTGTCCATCCCATCTCCATTTTTATTGAATTTGTTTACGACAGCAGCATTGAAAGCTACACCTAACAAATCAATGTTACTGCCGTAATCAACATCAGTTGGGAGCAAAGGAGCTAATGATTCTAAGGAAGCCTTAGATATCAAAGAAGACTCGCTAATTTCACAAGCTAGAAGTGGACAGTCAAAAGTAGTAGTATACTTATAGTCCATCACTCTTCTTCTTCAGAATTTTTATTAGTTAAGTCAATTAGAAGTTGAGCGTAGCTCATTTTAGGCTTAATCTTCTTTTTCTTCTTATCTTTATCCTCGTCTTTGTGCATCATGCTCTTAGATTCTTTTTTGTCTTTGCGGAGCATCTCAAAGTCCTCTTTTGAAATTTTACCGTCTTTATTTTTATCAAGAGCACTCTTTTGTTTAGGACTCATCTCGGCTTTAGCTTTTTTCTTATCGTGATAACCAGCTTTAGTTTTTTTAGGCTTATCCATGTGTTCGCCATCTTTTATCATATGCATATCAGCCTCTGCCTTTTTCTTCTTCATCATATGCATGTAACCCTCAGAATGTTTTTCTTTCATCTCTTTGTCGCCATGATCCATGCTTTCAGATTTATCTTTCATTTTAAGCACTTCTTTATGCTTCCTCATGAAAGCCTCATGATTAGGTCCAGCCATGTATAAAGTTTCACCATTTTCTCCTTTATGAGAGTGGATGCCTTTGAGACCCATTTTCTCAGCATCTTTCATAGCTTCTTCTTTTGTTTTAAAGTAGTGCTTGCTGATATCTGGTGCATGCATCATGCTCTTAGACTCTTCTTTTTTCTTATCTCCGTGGTGCATCGCTTTTGTGACATCCACTTCGATTCCGTCTTTGGTGTAATTAAAGTATTTATTCATCGCTATGATATAGAATTGCCGCTGGATATGTATCCAACGTATGTTGAGCCGAGATATCTAAAACTTCTTTCAAAGTATTTAAATTCTCTATTTCGTTAAAATCTTTTACACAAGATTCTAAAGTTTCGCCCCAATATTCTTTATCTTGAGAGCATACTATAGATTCACATAAGTTGTTTAACATCTCTTCTTGAGAATCGTTTAGATCCTTAACACCAAGTTTATCTATCATCTTAGCTTTAGAATTATTAATAAAACTCTCTATATCATAGATTGTTTTTTGTATATTAGCCCTAGAATACTGTGCATTTACTATCGGTATATCTGTAGTTCCCTCTGGTCTACCAGCTTCTTTTCTAGGACCAGTTGCCTTCTTATCAGGAGAGTATACAGGGACACCACCTACAATTGGATTGTAATAACCTTTTTCTCTGTCCTCTAAGAAGTCTTGCTGTTCTGGCTTGAGCTGATCTGGCTCTGGGAACTTGCCATTGTGGAACATTTCCATACCCTGCTTAGGAGTAATAATGCCAAGCTCCATAAGTCTTGTGGACGCTCTCATCAGTTGAACCTCATCCCTCATATCTATATCTTTCATTCTAGCTTGCGGCCAAGATCTAAAACCAAGGTTCTTAGCTATCCTTTTAATTTCTTTATTTAAAAAGTCATTTAAGAAGCCATGTCTTGATTCTTGCAAACGATCAATAAATATCTGTGCTTTGACTTGTGTGGAATTAAACTTTTCTTCTCCAACTACAATGTTTTGCAAACCTTGACGGATATCTTCGTTTAGTATTTCATATTTAGCTGGCCCTAAGACTAGATTTAGTTCTGGTATAATAAACTCAGCTTTAGTTGTGTAATCTGATACCAATACACGACCCACACTCTCATTCTTAAATAAGTTTTGCATGGCCAACATATTGTTAGGGTTAATGCCGCCCTTTTCTGGATCAGCCCCCATTGTGATTAGAAGAATAACATTTTCTACAGTTCTTGTAATAGCTTGATCCATCTTCTTTAACTCAAGCTTTGCATTTATGTCTTCTAACACTGGGAAGCCAAAAGGTATGGCAAATGGCTCGTAATCTTGTTTTTTATAAAAAGAGTATGATAATCTTTTAGGGTCCAAGTCTATACTTATGCCTTTGTGAGAATAAGATCTATCAACGATTTCTTTTTGCACCTCTGGATCTAAAGCATCAAATATAGCTTGATCCTCCTCTGTTATTGGGTTGGCTAAACGAGCTAACTCGTAATCAGATAAAATCTTTTGATAAGCACCGCTATAAGTAAAAGTTGTAGCTCTTTTCGCCACAACATCATATGGATTTAAAAGAATGTAACGCAAAGGTATTTGATTAGGTCCAGCATCAATAGAACCAACCTGATTAATTAACCTAGCATAATCTTCAGCTTTAAATCTTCCGTCTATTCTATACAAGAATACATTACCGCTTCTATAATACTCTCTAAAGTATTGATCTTTTAATCCTATAATATTAACACGTTTAAACCACTCTTCAAAAAACTCTCGGCTTTTTCTTGTCCCGCCCTCTAAATAAATATCTGTGTTCGTAAACTCTGACATAATGTCAATAGCATTACGAAATACAGCTACATTAGCGTATGCTTTTTGACAAAGCTCAATAGCATCTCTAGCTGTTACACCATCAGACGCATACTCATAAGGTAGCATACCGATAGCAATGCTTCTAAATCTATCTATTGGATTTTTTTGTGATATCCTGTTATTTCTAGAACCTGTAAAACTATTACCAGTCTGAGACTTTCTAGCTTTTGAAACATCCTGATACGAAGCGTCAGATGTATAGAATGGCTCCCCTAAAAACTCTGGCTCAAATTTATCCTCAGTGGGTCTAGAGGGATGTTCGTTATTGTTAAACTTCTTCCAATAATCCGACCGCTTAGTATATTTTCTCTTAGACATAGGATGTAATTTATATTACACCCCAAAGTTAACTTTCAACTTTCAAAAGTTAAGAAATAAACATTGGCGTAAAAGAAGTCTGCACATCAGTTATATTCTCAGAGTTCATATCATAATAAACATTCATGAACCAATTCCCCAAGACTAAAGCTGAGTATGAGTCTTTTCTAGCTTTATCAGCACCTTTTTGTTTTCTTAGGCTAGGCGGTAAATCAAAGCTTTGTGTTCCTTGAATAGAAGTTGTAATTTGTATTAAAGCACATTGCACTTTAATTAAATCCATCATATCTTTTTGGTGCTCCACAAAGTCAATCATCCTCGCCCCTACTCCTCCATTTTCATTAGGATCATTTCTAATAAACTTTAATTGTTTTATAGGGACTCTAGATTTGCGCTGGATGTTATAATCATCATTCATAGCGGCTCCTGCAAAAAATATTTTTTTGTGGTCGAAAGCTGATTGTAATGACTCATTGGCAAACCTGATCCATGCTGATGTTGGTTTTCTTAGAAAAACAATATTCTTTTGTGATAAATTATATTGATTTTTTAATCTACGAAGATTTTTATCATAGTCTTTGGCTTTATCTAATTCAGCCTCTATAACTCCAAGCTTTAGATTCTTGTCTTTGAATATAGTGCTTTCGTTGCAAGAGTTGATAAATTGGACACCGCCATTATAGTCACCAACAACAGCCACAACATTGAAGTGTGTCATGACATAAGCCATATATTTAATATGTGTTTTTAAACTAGCACCAGATAAAGCGTAGCTATGAACGACTGTTCCTTTTCTTGTGTCTTTGTTTAATTTTATAAGCAGCATCGCAAAATCATCAGAGCTTTCACTCTCAGACCAAGAAGGGTCAAAAGCCAAGATGTATTCATCATTATGATTGCCCACAACCTCTACAGATTGCCCCTCACCGTCTTGTAACGTGCATTGTGCCATCTTACTCACTTTAAAGTATCCAGAGCTGTCATCAGTGAATATAGCGCCGAACTCACGCTCAAACTGAGACTCACTCATGGTTGCTTTAGATTGACTAATTAAATTTTGATCATAGAGCTGATCTGGAGCACAATCGTAACTAAAGTGCATAATCGTTCTATGTGCTCCGTCTTGTTTGTTTTCATTTAAGATGAGAGTTTCATATTGTTGGTATATCTTGTATAAATACTCAAACTTGTAAGATGCAGATGACAAACCAATAATTTTGTTATTAGGCCAAATCTTTCGGTCTTCTTCTTTCATCTCACCCTTCTCAATCATCTGGGTTTCTAAATCATATATCTCCTGTCTCTCTGTAGGGTTCTCCACAACAGACAAGAAGGGTATAATAACCTCATTGTAAATTTTCTCTGGCATCAAAAGCAACTCGTCAATAATCATCCTCTGGAACCTAAAGCCCCTGAGTTTTTCTCCGTCACCTAACGGGAGCGCTCGTATACTACTTCGGCCTATCTCCATAACCCACTCATCGTTCATTTTAGAAACCCTAGTGATACACTGAGCGAAGAATGTAGCCTTGGGGCTTTTGGATATGTCCTCAATCTTCTTGAAGATCATTTTGGATTGCCTGAAAGATTTAGACAAAATACCTATCTGCACACCCTGATTAAGAATAGCGTCTAATAGCGCGAAAATGCCCGTAGAAAAGCTTTTAGACATTCCCCGACTCCATATGCCCAAAAAGTAGTCAGACTCCATCATGGCCTTGATAGCCATGTGTTGGAAAGGGAATAGTTTTACACCAGTCAGTAATTCACAAGCAAACGATGGGTTTTCTCTTAGAAACTTGTAAAGCAATATCTTAGCCTCAGTATCTTCTAAATATCCCTCTTTTTCTAGAATTAGCTGATTTATATCCTTGAACTCTCTGTTTAGTTTTTGTTTGCCTTCTTGCCAAGCCATCTTTCTTTAGTTGTTGATTCCAGAAGTATTGAACGTCTACTTCCCAAAGGTCTTTACCTAAAACAAGAATTTTAGGAATTAACTCTTCACTCTTCTGTCTAGACCCACTGAACACAATTTGTGAGCAGTCTGTATACTCTGCTTGTATTTCACGCATTCTATGAAACACATATTCTAAATTAAATTTTTTGTAGCCCCTCTGATTCTCACCCCACATATCATCAAAAGCTGTTTCCACCACGATAAATAAGTAGCAACCTATGGACCTGCACCTGTCTAGCTCTTTGACAAATCTATTATATCCATTTGTGACCGTTGCACAAAAATCCTGGTAAGATTTCCTATCCACGAATGTATAGTCATATAAATTACCTCCAACTCCGTAATCACCTACATCTAATTTTAAAAGTTCACTGTTATCGAAGTGAAGAGGCTTCTGCTCTCTAGTATCAATTAAAATAGGCGTTTGTGAGTAATCGTCATAAAAATTACTTGGTAGTTGCTTGCCGAGCATAGGCAACATACCAACTTGGGTGCAAGCTTCGCGGTAACTCCCGAAAACCTCTTTGTAGATGTCTAGATCGGGTAACTTGGAAGTTTGTAGGTAAAGCGAGGGAGGACCACCCGACATGCCCTTGGCTTGTATTTTTTCTTTAAACTTTTTTATTATAAATTCTTTTACCTCTTCACGGGGTGCGGTAACGCACCACTTCTTCATGTTCCGCTTGTTGATGAAGTCAGTAGCGAAATACTGATCGTATTTTTTAAATGGGATCAGATCTCCTGTAAGTTTGTCTTTTCTTTTATAATGCTCTACATAGTAATCTCCTACGTATTTACCATGCTTCTTGATGTGAGCATGTAAACTTCTAAGAGAATCAAAAGACTCGTCACATTCTTTACAACTATAAGACATCTTCTTGACCAATACCTAAAACTCTAGCCTTCCACTCAGCCATACCCTCTAATCGCTCTGCCTCTGTCTTTACCGCTGCTTTCTGCATCTCTGCAATGCGAACCATGTTGGCTCTCTCTTCCTCTTCTTGGAATAACTGGACAACAGACAAGATAGATGCATTTTCTTTCTGCATCTTCTTCATTCTCTCACCCCGATCACCTTGTAACTTTTTGGTGAGGTTTTCTATCCTAGTCTCGCACTGGTGATACTCAGAACTCTTTGTCTTGATAATTTCTGCTAACCGTATGGACATCTCCTGCTGTTCATCGGCTTCATCAAACATACTATTAAGTTTGTTTAAGTGAGCGCTAATAACTTCAAGGTTAATTACCTCCTTGCAAACATTTAAATATAAATTAATCTCATCAGCCGTCAAATCAGGCTTGTCCCAAGTCAAACGTATAAATTCATGTTCAAACAACACTCGATCCTCTTCATTGAGATAATTGTTAATAATTTTCAAAAATCTTGAGTTGGAAAGGTTAGTGCCGAGTTTTTCTACACAAACCTGCTTCTGTCTGTTGAGTCTGGCTTCTTCAAGACCCAAACCTGTGGCATCATTGATTTTTTTGATGATTCGTGACGGAGACTTCGGTGAGGTGTATGAATTGAGAGCACCACTATCTTGAGATGGTAAAAAGTCAGGGTTGACCTCTCGTATTTTACTTAATACAGCTCTCTGCTCGTTGCTGAGTGGTCTAACTGATTTGTCTGGGAAAACTATCTGTGCAATCTGTAAAGAGGACAAACCATCTTGCGCTTGCTTCAAAATAAACTCTTCTTGCTCTTTGGTAAACTCAATGACCTCCGCTGGTTGTCTACAGCGAGTTTTGTAGTCTATGGAATTCTCAACTAGGTATTTCCTTACAGCTCGCCCCTGTTTAGATCTACCATCTAAAGTATCGTCATCAAAGCACTGCCTAGTAAGTTCAATTAAATTTTGAATTTTCAGGGCGTTTTCTTTTAGAAACTCTTTCTGTTCATTCGTCAGATCCATCACTAATAATATCTTGCTCCCTTAGTATTTCTATGGCCACTTGTAAGAACTTCTTTTTTAAATTCTTAACTTGTCTATATCCAAGTTTCTTTTTTTGTGGAGATAACTTGTAACCCATAAACCTAGCCACATCCTCCTCAGTCTTTTCCTCAAAGTATAACATTCTATAAGCCCTGTAGTGGATGTTTGATAATTTAATTTCCATGTGAATATCTAGCTTTTTTAGGGATAACTCAAAATCAAACCCTTCATACTCTCGCCCTTCCACTTCTTGGACAAAATCTTCTGTTGATAAAGGTGTTTTAAGCTCTAGCCCTGATTTCTTACTCTTTTCCCACTTAGCGTAAAGAGTGCATGTAGAATCTTGTTTTTGTGTTCTAGTAAGTGAGCACCCTTCTCCTACAGCAAATTTACAATTCGTGCATGGCCTTACATAATTACCATAGTGATTACGTATAAGGTTGCGTAACTGATTAGATATGATCCTACCTATCCACGGCTCTAAAGGACGCTCTTGGTCCCACATGTGCCACTTCTTAGATATATGGAGTTTTATGATTTGTTCTACATCCTCAAAGTCAAACCATTTGACAGCGTTTAACCTCCACTTAAACTGTTGCCTTTTTACAGCCGCGTCTATGATGTCAGAAAAATCTTCATAGGTATACTCACCTTTCTTTTTTCTTTTCATCAATAAATTCATCAATTGTGCGAGATTCTTTTCTAGTCTCTGTTTTATCGGCTTGTTTCTCGCCAATCAATGAACCAAAAGTCATAGAGTTGTTTTTTGCGTCTATTTCTACTTGTAATCTGCTAATTTGAGGAACAGATTCTGCATCTGTTTCGTTGTCTGATAAAACCACAGACTTTTGAACTGTGGATTGTTCGCCAGCCGTGTTCACAGAAACACTTTTATTTAATTGTTGACCGCATTTGGTGCAAAAATTAGGTTTCGCATGACTATAAGTCATCTTGTAACCACAACTATGACAATATAAATGGTTCATCACTATATATTTATAGATTTTAATTAAGTTTTTTCAATTAAAACAAGACCGTTAAGTCCTAAGTTAAGCTGTTCGCCGCTTTCGCGTTGACTGTGTAATCTTGTTATACATATAATTTACACTTTTTTGTAAGTTTCTAGTTTAGATATAATAAACTTTAAAATTTTACTACGAACAATATCTGACTTGTTAAACTTAAAGCAATGTATGCCGTTGCCAACTGAATCATCATCAGCAAATAGATCAAACATTTCTCCAAAACCAGTCTTGCCATTAATATCACTCTGCATAAAATCTCCACAAATAATCAACTTGCTATTTTCGCCAATACGTGTAATCAATGTGGTTAACTCTTTGAAAGTAAAGTTCTGAGCTTCATCTGCTACGATTAGCTTTTGATTCCAGTTAGCACCTCTCAAGAAGTTTATAGGGACCGCAGATATTCGGCCTTCTTGTTTCAGGAATGCAGTATCGCCCTCAAAAATTAT
>VTLG01000166.1_pt1 | contig 20889 bp, 14 predicted proteins | sample 4694571 | NCBI WGS metagenome assembly VTLG01 (sample SAMN12604809, study PRJNA352737) | marine metagenome | biome: ENVO:00000447; feature: ENVO:00000209|ENVO:00000569|ENVO:01000036; material: ENVO:00002151; isolation source: viral sequences binned using virsorter ... | reverse complement strand
TATGGGTAAGGAAGGCATTAAGCATTTCCCGTTAAACCGTTACGTTGTAGATAGAGATGGCAATGGCCAGATCATTGAAATCGTAACCAAAGAATTAGTGAACAAAGAACTACTCCCAGCTGAAGTGCAGAACAAACATGCACGACAAGTAGAGATGGGAGATGAAGGAAGCGCAGACACTAACGACTGCGAAGTATACACACGCGTACAGTACAAGAATGGTAGGTGGGTGTGGCATCAGGAAGCATTAGATATTGTGCTACCAAAGAGCAAGAGTACTGCTCCAAAAGATGCATCACCATGGCTGGTGCTCAGGTTCAACTCTGTTGATGGAGAGAACTATGGCCGCGGCCGAGTAGAAGAATTTATTGGTGACTTGAAGTCCCTGGAAGCACTGAGCCAGGCCCTGATTGAGGGCAGCGCAGCAGCTGCAAAAGTGGTATTCACTGTATCGCCTAGCTCTACTACCAAGCCTCAGACACTAGCTACAGCTGGTAACGGAGCCATCATTCAGGGCAGACCTGAGGATGTTGGTGTTATTCAAGTCGCTAAGTCAATGGACTTCAGTACTGCAGCAGAGATGGCAGCATCCCTGGAGCGGAGACTGGCTGAAGCATTCCTTATACTGAATGTACGACAGAGTGAGAGGACCACCGCAGAGGAGGTACGGCTTACTCAAATGGAACTAGAGCAACAACTAGGTGGACTGTTCAGTCTGCTCACAGTTGAATTCCTAGTACCATATCTAAACCGGAAGCTGCTAGTCATGCAGCGTAACAATGAACTACCAAAGATCCCGAAAGATCTTGTGCAACCAACCATCGTGGCTGGTATCAATGCACTTGGCAGGGGACAAGACCGGGAATCATTGACTGCCTTTATGACTACTATTGCTCAGACACTGGGACCAGAAGCACTGCTTACCTACATCAATGGTGATGAGGTAATTAAGAGGCTGGCTGCTGCACAAGGTATTGATGTCTTGAATCTTGTTAAGTCCATGGAGCAGATCCAAGGAGAGCAAGAACAGCAATTGAACCAGCAGGCTGAGATGGAGTTAACCAAGCAAGCCGGTCAGATAATGAAAGCCCCAGCATTAGATCCCAATGCCCAGACGCAAGGTCAGGCAGCAGCCTGAAGAAAACAAAGAACCAAAAGAGGTGACACCTAAACCACGTCGTGTCCCCTTTGATTTCGATTATAAAGTTACTGAACCCCCCAAGTATGGTTGAAGCAAGTCATGACATGAGTGAGCCGCAGGAAGTTGTTGATCAACGTGCGGCTGAAGAAGCTGACTCTCTTCGTATTGGAGAGGAGTTAGCACAACACGAACAGCAGCTACTGGCAGGTAAGTACAGAGATGCTGAAGAATTAGAGAAAGCTTACCTTGAACTACAACAAAAGATGGGTACCCCTAAGGAGGAGGTACCACAGGAAGAGGTACAACCCGAGCAGCCGCAGCAGGTAGAGCAGCAGGATTACGAGACACTACTTCAAGAAGCATACGAAGTAGTAGCTAATGATGGTCAGCTGTCTGATGTACAGAAGCAGAAGTTAATGGAGATCAGTAAGGAAGATCTTATTGATGCGTACCTGAATTCAGAGGTTGAATCTGATTCACAAGACCTGTCTGATGTAGAGATGAAGTCCATCTACGATTCAGTTGGAGGACAAGAGCAGTACAAAGCATTGACTTCATGGGCTGCTGATAACTGGCAACCACAAGAGATCGAAGCATACGATCAAGCCATTGAAAGTGGCAACATGAATACCATCTACTTCGCATTACAGTCCCTGTACTACAGGTACTCAGAAGCCAATGGATCAGAAGGTCAAACTCTGATGGGTCGTAATGCACCAACAACCGACGGTTCATACCGTAGTCAAGCTGAGTTAATCAAAGCTATGAGTGACCCACGTTATGAAGACGATCCAGCGTATCGTAATGATGTGTTGATGAGACTAGAGAACTCTCCAGAGCTTCAGTTCTAATGCCGGACCTAGGGGAACCACCAGTGTTCCCTTCAATAACATTACCAGCGGCACCTCAGTTACCGAGACCCGTACTAGAGGTACCCCGAGCTGAGCTGCCGTCTTATAAACCATTAGTGGTACCGCCGAGTCAACTTAAATCACCTGCTGAAATACGCGGTGATCCGATTGAAGGGGAACAGGTTGAACAGGAGAAGGCTCCGGTACCACCTCCACCACAAATACCAATACCTCCACCTCCTCCTCCACAAGAAGGAGTGAGGTACGTAGATGTTCCAGGATTAGATGTAACTGTTCCACTCCCAAGTAATGAAATACTTGTTACAGCTGTATCAACTGCAACGGTTTCAGTTGCAGCAACGCTGACTGCTACTGCAGTATTCAAACGTTGCGTAAGTATATTCAAGCCGATTATCAAACAGCTATGGACACGAGTAACAAAAAAGAAAACTTCATCAGATTCCTAGTACTTTGTTGGTCTGCTGCGTTGCTTACGGCAAGCTATGCAGGCTGGATGCAGAAGATGGATCCAACCTACGTAGCCTCTATCCTTAGTGGCACACTTGCAACGTTCTCAATTACAAGAGAAAAGAAAGAATGAAAAAGCTTATTGCTTTGATTGCAGTGGCACCTGTAGCCGTAAGTGCGCAGACTGTTACCCCCTCATTTACACAGGGAAGTATGCAGTCGACCACTACAACTACAATGAATATCACAGAAACAATTCAACAACAAATATTTGGAGGAGCTTATTCCTCATGGTCTGGTTCAAACGTAACCCCAAGCACGACCATAGAAGATGCAGCAGCAACCTGGACGGTTGTAGACGACAGTCTTCCACATCAACTAGAGGTCGTAACCAGAGTGGCAGGAGTAGTCGAACAGATCGACACTACCCGCACCATTACAAGCACCTCTACCACTACATCCTTGTCGGTCTTCTCTCAGTAAGCCCAGTATATGCTGAAGAGCCAAAGGTACAGAACACCTCAAACCCTGTTGCAGCTGCAACCGGTAATGTAACTAACCAAGCAGTACAGTTCCAGAACAATGGAGCACCATCAAGACAATACTTTGGTGGTGGTAACTCATGTAATGGACCCACTGTTACCGTATCGCCTTTTTATATGGGGAATGATACAACTCCCTACGACCACACTGGTTATGTAAAGAGTGATAACTGGGGTATACAGCTGAGCCTTATGGTGCCACTAGATGTAGAGATGCGTGACCAGTGTAAGCGTATAGCTAAGCGTCACGAAGAAAAAATGCGGCTCGATTATGAGCTAGTACGTGCACTGAAATGCACTGAAATTATGAATGCGGGCTTCACCTTTAGACCTGGGTCTAGGGTTGAGGTTCTCTGTCATGACGTAGTACCTATTGTATCAATCTTAAATGAATAGTATGACCCAAGTACTCCCACGTAATTCCGTAGGGGAGGCATGGGAGTCCTTTTGTAGCTGGGTGACAAGCACTCAGAACCGTATGTATGTTGGTTGGTTCGGAGTCATCATGATTCCATGCCTGCTGGCTGCCACAACATGTTTCATCCTGGCATTCATTGCCGCACCACCTGTAGATATCGATGGAATTAGAGAACCAGTTGCAGGATCCCTGCTCTACGGAAACAACATTATTTCAGGAGCCGTCGTTCCATCTAGTAACGCAATCGGGCTCCATCTATACCCCATCTGGGAAGCCAGTTCACTTAGTGAGTGGCTCTATAACGGAGGACCATACCAACTCACTGTATTCCACTTCCTCATCGGTGTCTTCACTTATCTGGGACGCGAATGGGAACTTAGTTACCGACTTGGTATGAGGCCATGGATTAGTGTCGCATACTCAGCACCGGTCGCAGCCGCTGCCGCCGTATTCCTGGTGTACCCCTTCGGTCAGGGATCGTTCTCTGACGGTATGCCACTTGGTATTTCAGGTACCTTCAACTTCATGCTTGTGTTCCAAGCGGAGCACAACATTCTTATGCACCCTTTCCACATGCTTGGTGTGGCTGGTGTGTTTGGTGGAGCGCTATTCAGCGCGATGCATGGCAGTCTTGTCACGTCATCCCTAGTACGTGAGACCACAGAAAGTGAATCACACAACAAGGGGTATAAGTTTGGACAAGAAGAAGAGACCTACAACATTGTCGCGGCACATGGATATTTTGGCCGACTCATTTTTCAATACGCCAGCTTCAACAACTCACGCAGTCTTCATTTCTTTTTGGCTGCTTGGCCAGTTGCTGGTATTTGGCTTACTTCTTTGGGGGTAAGCACCATGGCATTTAATCTCAATGGTTTTAATTTCAATCAATCGATTATTGATTCTGAATCTCGCGTCGTTAACACTTGGGCTGATGTTCTCAACAGGGCTGACCTGGGTCTTGAAGTGATGCACGAGCGCAACGCTCACAACTTCCCCCTCGACCTGGCGACACACACTGCGCCAGTGCTTGGTTAATTATACATTTACTTATTTATTATGACTAACAAACTCATCCTTTCTACTATTGCTTTGGCTTCCTTTTCTGCTCCTGCTTACGCAGGTGCTTATGTCAACGTTGAATCCAACTCTGGCTTCTCTGGGAATGACTACGGTGCCACTGTGCTGGAGACCCATTTTGGAGTTGAAGGAGAAGTGAACGCTTCATCTTGGTACATCCAGGGTGGTCCAGCAGTCAACTTCCCTGATAACTCTGATTCAGTTACTGCAGTATCAGGGAAAGTAGGTGGTAGTGTCACTGTTACTGAGAAGACCTCGGTATATGGCGAGCTTGCCGCGATGACACCAGAAGGATTTGAATTTGAAAATGTTTCAGTAGGCGTAAAGGCTGGTCTGAAATATAAGTTCTAAGTAACGTACGTTCATCCTCATGGAAGAAAACATCTACGAATTACAATTCACAGCCACCTCTTTAAAGATGATGCTCAAGGCAGTTCACTTCGCTCTTGACCAATGGCCAGGTGGAGATGCTGCCGAGCAAGAATACTATCGATATCTAAGAGACAGTCTGCAACGTATAGTCCTGGAAGAAACTTTCATGTTGGACGCATAACACCCACACCATGGAACGGGGGTGTGGTACTTCAAAGGAGATTCATCATGCCTAATGTTGAACTACAAGCTCGCGTACGTGAGCAGAAAGAAGCCGAGAAGGTTTCTAAGCTGAAGTATCGCGGCGTTACCTACAAGAAACAAGGTAAGTAGGTTTACATCGGGGGGTTCAATTCCCCCCTTACCTATTGGCGTTGGCCCTTACGAGGATACCCTTCGCCGTCATGACGGTGGGATAGACCACAAACAATACAACTTAATATCTAAAGCGCTTTAGAGATACTCGTAAATTATCTCTTTTAATTAATATCATGGCAGACATGAATATGTTCCCGGGCTCATTTGGTAGTAACCGGGCGCCATTCCTTTCTCAAGGATATGAGCGCGGCGTACAGCCGATGTCGGATAAGTACGCAACTTATCTGAAACTATTTAGTGGTGAGCTGTTCAAGGCTTATCAAGATGCACAAGTTGCAAAAGGAACTGTAACCACACGTACTCTGCGTAACGGCAAGAGTATGCAGTTCATCTTCACAGGCGGTCTCGATAGCGAGTACCATACCCCTGGTACACCAATCCTCGGTGGCGGTACACGTGCCGGTGCGGCGAACGTTCAGGTTGCCGACGCTGATGGCAACGAACCCGGTAGTGCAAATTACACTCCTACCTACGGTCCTAACCAAGCCAACTCCCTGCCCGTGGCAGAGAAGACGGTTATTTGTGACGACCTGTTGATCGCTTCTACTTTCGTTTACAACCTTGACGAGGTATTTGCTCACTACGATCTGCGCGGAGAAATCGCACGCAAGCTTGCGTACGCTCTTGCCAATCGTTATGACCAGAACATCTTCAAGACTATTGCTCAGGCATCTCGTGAAGGTCCTGTCGGTGGCCTCCAGGGTCAGACCGGCGGTAACGTTCTGTACCTTGGCGAGAACCAGGAGAACAACTCTGAAGCCTTGGTACAAGCCTTCTATCGTGCTGCAACTATCTTCGACGAGAACAACATCCCCGCCAATGGCCGGGTTGCTGTACTCTGCCCAGAGCAGTACTACTCACTGATCACTCAGGTATCCCAGAACATCATCTCTCCAATCAACCGCGACGAGACCGGCACTGCCGTCAAGTCTGGTGAGTGGGGTTATCAGATTGCTGGCATCCAGATCAGGAAGTCCAACAACGTTAAGAAGGGCAGGTTTGATCACGTGCAAGCTGCTGGTGAGAACAACGAATACCGTGTGACTGGTGCCGATGGTGCTGGTAACGGTGCTGGTACCTGTGGTCTCATTTACCACAAGGATTCCTGTGCTGTTGTTGAAGCTGTTGGTCCTCAAGTCCAGACCACTTCTGGTGACGTTTCCGTGATGTATCAGGGCGACCTGATCGTCGGTAAGGTCAGCATGGGTGCTGGTACTCTGAACCCTGCTGGTGCTATCTCCCTGCAGGCTGGTGCATCCGCATCTAATGGTAATGGTACTCTTTATAGTGCTGATTACACAGATGGCAAGTTCACAGGCTGGTCCTGATAACTAAATAGCTATTGTCTTTCGGGGATCTCCATTACGGGGGTCCCCTTTTTTTATATCTATACGACATGCCGATTCCTAATAAAGCTGCGTCCACCGAACTGGATGCTGTAAATCAAATACTTAGCTCTGTGGGACAGGCGGCTGTCACCACGCTCGACATGCAGAACCCAGAGGTGTTTACTGCATTGTCTACCCTGCGAGAAGTCAGCCGACAACTCCAGGCAGAAGGCTGGACCTTCAACACAGAACTTACATACAAGTTCACCCCCAATAATATTACCAAAAAAATTGAAGTTCCAGCTGATGTCCTGCAAATGGATATTAGTACTACGTACCACGGTGATCACTACGATCTAGTACGTAGGCGTGGTTATATTTATGACAGATATCATCATACAGATGAGTTTGATGAGGACCTCTACTTTGATGTAGTTTGGTTGTTCTTATTTGAGGACCTACCTACTGCATTCCAATCACACATCATTGCTAAAGCGTCACGGATTGTAGCCACCAGATTGGTCGGTGACACTGAGCTTGTTCAACTCCTAGCACTTGATGAGGAGATGACACAAGCAGCGCTGATGGAATATGAAACCAACCAAGGTGACTACTCCATGTTTGGGTTCCGTCAAGGCCAGCGTAACTACAACAGCTATCAACCGTTTCAAGCATTGATTCGATGAGTGCAACAACACAGAAGATTCCAAACCTATTGGCAGGTATAAGCCAGCAACCAGATTCAAAGAAGCTTGCTGGACAAGTTAGAGATTCAGTAAACACACTCCCTGAATATGCTCTTGGTCTTATGAAAAGACCGGGTGGCATGTGGGAGTGCAGCTTACCAGGCGCCAAAGATAATGGTGCGTGGTTTGAGATTATCAAAGATGGTGAGAAATATGTAGGTCAAATCAACATGGATGGTACACACCCAGACATCAGGATCTGGTTAATGGAGAGTGGGATCCCACGTGTTGTTGACTACAATTCTTTTTACAATAGAACCGCGAAGCAAGTACTAGTACCGTGGACATGGTTCACAAATAATGATGGAGAAACACCTGCAGAGGAAGGTGAGGAGCCAGCAACTAACAACCTTTACGACTACAGATTAACAATTACCGATAAGAAACTGGGGAAGATTGTTTATGAACTCCCTCAGTTTACATATAACCAGTATGCAAACAAGGGTTATGGTACATTAGTCGGGTCAACAAACGCTTATGATGCGTGGTATTCATACCCAGAATCATTACTACTGTCCTTTATTTTAACACCTGACAATATTGCAAGGACAGAGTTTGATGACCTACCATTCACTATTCATGCAAGGCAGGAGATCACAACAACACCACTAGATACTCCAATTACATTTACACAAGAAGTCACTACTCTGACGGAATGGCTATCAGCTTCTGGCAACGAACCACAAGACTACGGTCTTAGATACTACAATACAGAAGAAGGATCAGACCCACAAGATCTTGCATATAGATTTAGTGATATGTATATGGTATTCAGATTCAAGGAAACTGAGTTTGAAAAGTACGACTGGGCACGTAGTCCTATCACCTTTGAGCGCAAGAAGCACGGTGAATCCGATTGGGTCGAGTGGAAGGCCGGTGATACTGGATATGCAGGTAAGACACTACCAGCACATCTGATTGAGGATTATACTTACGTCCACGATAACAACGACTACAGCGCATACAAGACTTTTACTAACACTGTACAGGAGATCAAAGATGTACAAGATGCCAAGAAGGCATACGATGATCAGCTGGTACTTTTCCTGGAAGCGAGGAAATCAGTTGAGACAACAGTAAATCGGTGGTTTGAAATTGAGACCACATATAACCAAGGTGATATCTACCAGTTCGTAAAGAATGGTGTTATTGAAAATCCAGATCAAACATTAACTTGGATTAGAGATGAAGACCACCTACCAAAGGATGCCAACTGGAGGCTGGGTGCCGACAGGACCTCTGAATACCCACTGGTGATGGAGGAGTTAGGCAAAGATCATAAACTATATGAACTTGTAGAAGAGATCCCTGGTGATGGGGTATTAGATGACTTCAGTGATATCGATAAGTATGATGAAAATGGTGTCTTAGTGGAGACCCCAGGCTATCTACTACGTGTGAAAAGAGAAGCCTGGGCAGATGCAGTTAAGGTATACAACGAGAAATTGCTATCAATCAGGACCGATACTGACTCAGTTGATTACACAAACCTGCCAGTAGATCCAGATGATTTCAATAACTACTTTGTCTCTGATATTCCGGGAGAAAATTTTGACCCCCAGAAGCATCTACAACTATTCTCAGTTCAAGATAGTACCTTCATTCTGAACAAAGCCAAGGCGGTCAAGTGGAAACCTGGGGAATATAATCGTACACCAGATACACCTAACGAAGCATACGTAAACTTCTTGATCCTGCAAGACGGTGATTACACATTAAAGATTACCTTGAAGGTACCAGAGGAGAACAACCCGGATGTCTTGAATGATAGGGTAGCAACACTGACTGCAAAATATGACGCTACTAATAGTACAACACTAAAACTATCTGATGTACTACTCAGCGGTATCAACGCTGCAGCTGGTGATGCGTGGGATGATCTCCCAAGTACAACTATCAAGAATAGCGTTAATGCTGATGTAGAGAGTCGTGGCTTTAGATGGCAGGCAGTAGGTACTGGTATCTACCTGCAGCATGACTATGCATTTGACATTGAAGTCAGCGGCCCTATTGATAACAGCATAACGGTATTCCGTCGTGAAGTAATTACTATCGGTGACCTTCCACTACAAGCTAAGAATGGGTACAAGGTAAAAGTAGTCAATACTGCTGATACCTCACAAGACAACATGTGGGTTGAGTACAGGACTGAGGATCCGTCTGAGGAGTTTGGTCTTGGAGCATGGCAGGAATCCAACCAACCGGGTTGGGATTATGTCATTGACCCCAGAACAATGCCACACGTATTGCAACGCCAGGCAGATGGTTCTTATACATTTGGCCCTTGGGATAAGTGGGAAGATCGTCGTGTTGGCGATGACGATACAAACAAACAACCATCGTTTATTAGTACTGATAATTTGAAGTTCATTCAAGATATGTTCTTATTCAGGAACCGTCTTGGATTTCTATGCAATGACAGCGTGATACTGTCACGTGCCGGTGACTACTTTAACTTCTTCAATAAATCAGCTCTTGCAGTTGGTAGTGATGACCCCATTGATGTAGCGGTGTCTGTAGATAAACCAGTGAAGCTGCAGTATGTACATGCTGATACAGCTGGTCTGCTTCTGTTCGGTGAGTCACAACAATTCCTACTAACAACTGACTCTGACCTGCTGTCACCAATTACAGCAAAGGTCAACAGCTTGACAGGTTTCTCCTCTGCAAAAGATCTCCGTGCTATGTCACTTGGTGGTACTAGCGCGTTCTTTAGTAAGACAGAGAAGTCAACCAAGTTCTTTGAACTGGTACAGCTGAACAGTCTTGAAGCACCAGACTATGTGGAGCAAACAAAACTAGTACCAGAGCTACTACCAGAAACTATCGACAGTGTTGTCGTCTCTAGTACTGCAAGTACTTTGACATTCATTGAGAAGGGAACAAACATAGCGTACCTGTACACCTTCCTGAAGGTAGGTAATAAAGAAGTAACTAAGTCGTGGTATCGCTGGGAACTACCTGGGAACATCGTCCACCAGTTCTTTGACGCAAGTCTCTACAAGACCGTTACAAGGGACAGCACGGGGCTTTACCACCTGCACAGCTACGATTACTCCTCCAGTAATTTGGACGGCGTTCTAGCCCTTCCTAATGGCCAGTACACTGACCTACGCTTAGACAACTGGGTACGTAATCCATACAGTGTGTACTACAACAGTGAGGACCGCACAAGGTATGAACTACCGACTGGTACATACACAGAGAACACAGGTAGGTTGACTATTGTATTGTTTGCTGGTGAAGCAGAGAATGCAGAGAGTCCGATCTTCTACCCTCAGGCATATAAGTATGGTGACGCAGATGGTGGTATTACTACGGATGAATTCACAGCTGAATCGTGGTACTTAGATATTCCTGGTGACTGGAGGGGATACCAAGCAGTTATTGGATATACATACGACATGCGTGTTGAGCTACCTAAGTTCTACTCACGCAACGAGGATGCTCAAGGAGAGAACACAAAAGCAGATACTTCTGCAAACCTGATTATCCACCGACTTAAAGTTAAGTGTGGTGTTAGTGGCCCTGTAGATTATGAAGTAAAAATTTTAGGACGTGATACATACACGACAAGTGTTACCTTCACACCTGCTGGCCAGTACCAACTCAACACAGTAAACGTTACCGATTCATCAGAACATACAGTACCCATCTACCAACGCAACGATAATGTGTCGGTAGCCATTATCGGTAGCACTCCATTCCCTGTGACTCTTGAGTCATTGAATTGGGAGGGGAGACTAAACAGTAACTTCTACGCAAGATTGTAATGGTAGCACTTTTACCTTTAGCAGGGGCGGCCGCAGCGAAGGCTGCACCAATGTTGATCGACTACGGTCTCAATTTATTGGGGCAGCATTCAGCCAACCGTGAAGCTGAAGAAGCCTATAAGAGACAAGAACAAAGAAACAATACCAGTAATTTTGCTGGTATGAATATGACAATCCAGCGAAGAGGAGATCTACTTGATCAATACTTCGAGGGATTGAGGTACTACAAGAACATGGTACCAGCAGTAGCACAAGCTGTTGGTGAGGTTACCTCAAGAGAGATGGAACGACAGGCTGCAATGGTCAGTGAGTTCCTTCAAGCACAACTAGATTTAGGGATAGAGTTAGCTAGGAATACTGGAACCTTTGCTGCTTCACAAAGCGGGAGTGGGATGCTTAACAACGCTGCACAGATAGCAGCGAAGATGGAAGCAGTACCCACATGGTTGAATCAAATCCCACAACAGAGACGACTTGCAACAAGCCTCTCAGACAGTGAGGACATCTCAAGGCAGGCATTCGAGCAAGGACAGAACCAGTTGAATGAACTGTGGAACAAGGTGAAAGATGTACCAACACTACCTACATTCACACCAACACAGATGCCGGCGTTCCAGGCGCCATACGACCTTGGACAGAATGCCGCTTTGAAAATTGGTGGTATTGCTGCGAAGTCTGCGCTTGGAGCCCTCTTTGAAAAAGCACCCAGTATTACTAATAAGAAAAGGTCGTCAAACAATAGTAGTAGTAGTAGTAGTAGTAGGCAGCCCGATTTCGCATGGGCGATGAAACAGGACTTCGGATTTAACAGGTAATGACACAACAAAATGTGAGGGGAGGAACTGTCAAGCAGAGTCTTACCTTCCAACCGGGATACGTTCCGGCACCTAATTATGATCAGATGGAAGCCAACAGCAAACAAGCTATGGCTAATGCACAACAATCCTTAGAAGCAATTCAGCGCATGCAGAAGATGCAAGAGGAAATGGCTTCCACCGCAAGTCAGAATAGACTAGAAGATAACCTTTCAGTAATTGGACAGTGGTCTGGAATAGCTAAATCAACATTAGAAGCATGGGAAAAGCAGAGTGATGAAAAGGAAAAGCTAGAAGCTATAAACCTTGCTCACCAGACAATGGCGAGCCTCAAGGAGCAGGAGCAGTACGGCAAATCATTGGGTCTGGCAGAAGCCAACTACATGACCCAGAACAAGTTTGCTGCAGCTGCAGGTGCTCAAGGAGCCTCGTTTGAACAAGCTGAAACCATCAGACAACTGGATGGAACCTGGAAGGGTGTCCACTATGTCCGTGAGTTGTATAAGTTATTCGGTGAAGAATACGGCGGATCTCTTCTGAGAGAGTTTCAAGGCGGTGACTCTACATTCATTGTCCCCCGTAACGGGGAGATGGTAGAGATCAAAGCAAGTGAAGCACAAGGCAGAGCAGAGCGTCTTGCTGTAGTTGAGCAACACAGGAGCAATAAGTTCAAAGAGTGGGGCATCCATTACACAGACCCGTCGATGGTTCAGAACGAACTATCACCACTACTCAGAGAAACAGAAAGAGAATTCCACGCAGGAATGGAGAAGCAAGATGTCGCTAATAGGATATCTGAAGCTGTAGCTGATGCACAACGAAACTTCGCATTTGGAGACCGTGACCTAGCAAAACTATGGAGCGGGACTCTCGGCGCATTCCACGGGAACAAGATCAAAGCGTGGGAATCAATACAAAGATATTACACAGATATGTTGGATGCAGATTTAATGACCTGGCAACAGGCGCAACAGGACTGGGAACAACAAAGCTGGAGGGATGATAAGAAAAGCGCTGCTGCTGATTTCCACACAAGATACGCAGCAATTGCACAAGCAATCCAGCGACAAAAGCAAGGGTTGATCCAAGAGCATCAACAGAACACCCGGATTGGTATTCAAAGGTACAGAGAAAACTTTGCCCAGATTGCTGCAGAGCGGGCAGAGGCTGGTACTGATACCATAGATTTCTACGAAGATGCGAATAGAGATTTCAGAGCCAGATTCCCTGGACATGGGGATCTCCCAGAGTTCACAGAGGCAATGACTAAGGGCAGGACACTTGAGGGACGTGAGAAAGCAGCACGTACAAGAGAGATCAGGAGCCTACTTGCCAACAACTTATTGCGTCCTCATCATCTAGTAACTGATGACGAGAAGCTTCAGTATATGGATCAAGCTGTTGGAATGGAACGTGCAGCTGTAGCAACTAACCACTATGAAGAAGCTACTGCTCAGCTAGAAGCACATGCTGGTTCAGCCGGTATGTTTAAGTTCCAAGATAACGGCAAGCTAGGCAAAGAAGCTCTGCAGTGGGTAGTTCAAGCCAAGCGGTTATTCGCACAGCAGGTAGGATTCTTAAAGACCAACAACCCAGACCTAGCTCTACCTGGAAATGAACACAGGCTGCAAGATGCTGCAATCGAGGCGACGTTTGAGAAGATTAAGAAGTTAGAGCAAGATAAATCTAGCGTCTTCTATAGAGACCCTGAGAGCATTACTACATTCCCCAATCTATGGGACGGGGATGGTGTAGCGACAGCTATTGAAACGGCAAACATCAGAAGGAAGAAGATCCTTGAGCACATTAACAGTATGGGTACCGAGGCATTAACTGTCGGCGGTGTTCTGATGAACGAAGATCAGTACAGAGCACACCGTGCGGGATTTGGTAAGCCAGGCTGGGGACTGCCTCCAGTAATTAGAAGCTATGCACATGAGTATAAACTAGATGCATGGGATCTCTACAACGATCTAGGAGAAGGTTTTGGTGGTGGTTTGTTTAAGCCAATCAAGCTGAGCAAAGAAGACGAAGAGATCAAGCAAGGCCTGACACTGGAGGAGAAACTTCTTCTTGGTGCCAGTCGTCCAGCACCACGGGTGAGAGGGATCATGAAAGTTGATTCACGTCGTGCGGGTGATGGAGCAGTTGAGACGATGTACAAGCTTGGCAGTGCAGAGACAGGCATAAACCCTCTGTTTGATTCAAAGGTAGATTTGATCCCACATAAATTAGGGAAGACAATTCAGAGTGCCTCTAAGAAATACAGGATAGATCCAGCCATTGTTAGTGGAGTGATTTCACAAGAAAGTGGGTGGAGGAACTGGGAGGAAAGCCCAGCCGGAGCAAAAGGTATTGGTCAATTTCTTGACGAGACAGCACGAGATATGGGCATTGATCCCTGGAATATGGAACAATCCGCTTATGGTGTCGCTAAGTATCTTAGGCATATCATGGATTACTTAGGTACAGATAGCATTCATTTAGCACTCTATGCTTACAACAGTGGAATGGGACGTGTCGGAAGATTGATCGATCATTATGGTTTTGCCGGAGCTCTTGAATACCTCGGAGATGACAAGAAAAACAACAAAGAAAACTTCGACTATGTCCCAGGTGTGCTGAAGTTTTCCTGTGGATATGGGGGAGGACCACGTGCATGTAATGATCAACACATGATGCGTTCTGGTTTTATTGATCAAGCAAAAGCAAACGGAACACTACTAGAAAATGCATACCCAGATTGGGTGATGTACGCTAACAAGCAAGGTAACCAATGAGTTTAGAACAAAAAGAAAACGAATACGGTGCCTTGACTGGTGAGCAGAAGGCACAAGTAGAAGCTGAGCTAAACAAGGACAAACCCCAACCTATAGAAGTAGCAGCTCCAAAAACTAAAGAGGAAGAAGAGAAGGAGGTAACACCACCTTCAGAAGAAACAAAACTAGCTTCAGCAGACTACTCAGGATTCATCCATGGGGGTGCTCACCCAGATCTATGGACTGATGTGGGTATGACTGCTACTCGTGTGTCGGAAAGAATGGCTTCCGTAGGCATGGGGTTATTCGATTTTGGTGTATATGCCCTAAATGAGATGGGTCCGTTCTCATCTAAGTTTGAGACAGTATCTGATTTCGACGATGAACTAGCTCAATCAGTACGTAAGATCAGCTCCTATGTACTACCAACATATCTGCTGACAAGAGCTGGTATGGGTGGTACCGGAGCTATAGCTGCCCGTGGTCCTGCAATCCTCAGGGATCCGCTGGTGAAAGCTCTAGGCGGCACATCATTAGCTGCTGGTACTGGAGCATCGGTGGATTGGATGAATGCTCACTCTCAGACCGACATGAATATGATGGGTGAGATCAGAGAGATGCTGCCAGATAAATGGAAGTGGCTTGCACCTGACCATATTGCAACCCTACCAAATGACACTGCGGATATTAAACGTCGCAAGACGGTAGCAGAGGGTGCTGGTCTTGGTATATTCACCGACCTCGTTGGTGGTGCAATACGTCTAGCTAAGGCACTTCGTGGGATGACGCAGGCTACTGAATGGGTACCGCGTGATGCTAAGGCTGAGAAGTTCATGAAGGACCTATCAGTCAAAGATGAACTGGTTGGTATTGCACGTGAAGACCTTGCTTCAGCAGAAGGCGGAGCCGAAATTCAACGTGTTCTAGATAATGTTGGAGAGTGGGTAGATGAATCAGCTCAAAGACGTGTCGATGCACTTGATGAAATCGGTATTCAGAATGCTATTGAGAACAAGAAACTAGACCAACCACTAAAGGGTGTGCATGGTAATGAGTTCTTTGACCCCCTAGAGCAGGGTGTAAGGGGACCAGATAAGAATGGTGTACTTGCTGCAACAGTTGATGCTGCAAATATCCAGAAGAATAAGGGTACATGGTGGGGAAGACTTGCTTCTTTCGTCACCCCTGCATCTCTTAAGAATGCATTGAATGCTGACAATCTAACCAAACGTACACTAATCAAGGGTATTAAGCAGGTCATTCAAGACTCAGGTAAGTATGACTTCTATGGAGATGGTGTAAAGACAACCTTCAAAGAGATCGATGAAGCAGGTACATTCCTGTCTGAGATCATGCTGGATCCATCTATGGATGTGGGCAGCCTGAAGGAGCTTGTAAGTGACATGAAGGACACCGTGCGTGGCATGGAGAACCTTAATGATGTGGCCTACAACGGAGCAGTGAAAGCGATCAAGGGGTACCTGGACGAGTACATCAATATGGATGCACTGAAGGCTCAGGCATATATCACTCACTCAATGGGTGGTGAGATATCTGATCTTTCACAAGCAGCTCGGTTGATGGAAGGTACTGAAGCTATTGAGTCAGTACGTGAGCAGATCTTAGATCGTATTGAATACCTTACGGTTGAGAAAGGATTGGCTTCTTATCTAAGGGCTACTGGTCTTAACTACTTAAACACTTGGAGGCGCCTATGGCACACCCTCAAGAGGACCGATCCCAAGAAAGTAGAAGAGATGGCTAACGCTGCAAGGGAGCAGACTGAGGATGCAATGGCAAACATTGTCCCTCGCACTAAGAAGTTCCGCCAAGAGCTTGAAGCTGTAATGAATGAAAGACCTGAACTATTAAAGGGTCTAGCACTTGCTTGGGAATTCAGCGATGGAAACATCGACAGCATCTACAAGATGAACCAGTTCGTACGAAACAGCCTTGGTGTTGGTCGTAAAGCACTGGTAGATAGCAACCCGAACATGCCATCACTTGTAGTTAATGGCGCATGGAGTGTCTATTACAACTCGATTCTGAGTGGTCTTAGGACTATCGGCAAAGCTGCATTAGGAAACAATATCCTGATGATTCAGAAACCACTGGAGCACATGCTAGGTGCAACAAGCTTGCCGACTGGTATGCGTCGTGAGGAGCTAGCAAAAGCTTGGTATATGTATTCCGGGTTCAAGGATACATTGATGAATGGCTTTGGCCACATGGCAATGGTATTCAAAAAGGCATCAGAGGATCCAACACAAATCCCCTATGTGATGCGTGAAGAGTATCAACTCAGAGAAGCTAACAAGATTGAAGCACTGAAAGAGATTGCAAAAGCATACGGTCCAGAGAATGACGGTGCCGTAGCAATGCTTGGTATTGTGCAAAATCTAGAAGAACTAAACAAACACCCAGTACTACGACTCGGTGTAAATGGCCTGAGTGCCACTGATGGCTTCGTACGTGCAGTAATGGCACAAGCAATTGCTAGAGGAGAGGCTTACGACACCCTTGCTCGTGAAGGCAGATTGAATTCAGAGAACTTTAAGAATCTAGCTAAAGAGCTATACGACGGTAAGAAGAACTCACAGGGATACTTCCTTGATGGTCAGACTGATTACTCAACTCGTGAGATTACAATGAACCTCGACCACCCGGTCGTTGATACATTGAATGCTGTTCTACGTACTGTACCCGCCTTCAAACCATTCATGATGTTCCCACGGACATCAATGAATATGCTGGGAGCAGCATGGAACAGGACTCCAGCTGGGAGACTTGCTGGTGACTTCCATGAGGTTGGACAAAGACGTGACTACGCAAGAGAGGAGATAGTAGAGATCTTTAACCGACGTGGTATTCCTATTGACAATACAATCAATGAGCGATTCGCAACACTTCAAGCTGAAGTGAGGGGCAAAGTTGCTCTTGGAACCATAGGTGTACTCGGTGGATTCATGATGGTAATGGACGATCGTCTACGTGGTGATGGTCATTACGACAAGGAAGTACAACGTACTCGTCTAGATGGCAAATGGCAGCCCCGTACTTATAAGGGATGGGATGGTAAATGGTACAGCTATGCAAACATGGGACCGATTTCTGATCTCATTGCATTGATAGCTAACGTCGGAGATAACTTCGACCAACTAACAACATCATGGCATGAAGAGTTTGCCCAGAAGATTGGTTTTGTTCTTGGTTCTACTGTTGTCAATAAGTCACCACTAGCCGGACTAGAGCCAATGTTCGACATGATGAATGGCAATCCAGCTACATCACTTAAGTTTGCTGCTACAAGTGCATCTGCAATGGCACCATTGAGTGGTCTTAGGGGTGACTTTAGTCGTATTCTAGAACCACAAATGCGTGAACTAGAGGTTGAATTCTGGGACTACTTACGTAACAGGAACAACTGGCTAGACAGAATTGATCCAGAGGGCAGACTTCCTAACAAATACCACTGGATTGATGGTGATGTGATTAACGGTAATACCTCAATGTGGGCAAGATTAATCAATGCAGTCAGCCCGATTACTGTTCATGATGACATGTCAGAAGAATCCAAATTCCTGATGGATATTGAGTATGACAGCCGTCCTACATTTATCAAGAATGAGAACGGAATTGAATACACAGCAAGGGAACGCTCAAAACTATATGAGATTATGGGCGAACAAGGCTACTTCAAGCAGCTATTAAAACCAATCATGGAGAGTGCAGATGCACGGGAATTTGTAAAGACAATGCGAGAAGCACGTCGCAAAGGACTGACATCTAAGACGGCACCTCTAGATAAATACCAACGTCTATTTGATCGTATTGATAGTGCACTTCGTACCGCCAAAGGAAGAGCGGAACAGGAGATGCCGAATGCTGAAGAGCTTCAATTACGTGGCCAGCAATTACAAGAGAACTTATCACAAGTCGAAGCTGGACTCCTTCCTCCTGAGAACATTAACCGCTAACAATCAATGTCAGACACAACTAATTTAAGCATAGTCGTTGAGTATACAGAGGATGACGACTTACTTTATATTAATATCCCTTTTGAATGGATTGATGAAGAAGATCTCCATGTAGCAATATCGGGAGAACCTAATCCACTCCCAAGACCAGCACCTGATCAAAATGCCACTACTTGGAGGTTCATTAACCGACAAAGGATTCAGATCGTAAATCCAGTAGTTGGTACGTCATACCGCGTAGAGCGTCGTACCAGTACAGATAATGTGTACGCTGAATTTGTCCCTGGAACACCAATTAGATCTCAGGATCTGAATAGCAATTTCAAACAAACACTGCACGTGGTGCAGGAGAACACTGGTGATCGCTGGGCTAGGACTGGCGATACCATGAGCGGTAATATTTCGATGGCTACCCTTAATGCCGATGGTAATCCCATTGAGGGTCCGTTTAAGATCACCAACCTTAAAACCCCAGAAGTTTCAACAGATGCTGCCAATAAGGGGTTTGTCGATGACGCAATTACCAATGCTTTCAATAACGTCGATGTAGCTGTAAACACACTAAATAGATACCTTGGGCCTTTAGCAACACTACCTGTATACTTAAAGCAGGACTATACCACTGAAGACGTACCACCACTCGGAACACTTGCATTCCAGCTAAGTGATAACCGTATGTATATGCTGATCGCTTCAGTTGCTGATACACGATGGGCGGACTGGCAGCAGGTTATTGAGTCACAGGTAAACCCATTACGTACATACCGTACGACTATTTATCCCGAAGGTTCAGGAGCGGAAACTGTTAAACTTACCGATCTTGGGACATCAACAAGTGCACCTGCATCTGATTTACCCAGCGGAACAGCATACATACTTAATGACAGCACTTTCCCGAACACGAATTTCCAAATTCCACAGCCGTGGACGATACTTCAAGTCAACGGGACAATCCTAAAGCCACATGTAAGTGTCAATAACCCAGGTGAATACTCTGTAGTCACTGGTACTTCACCATCAATTCTGATAGACAAAGGGTTCCTTGATGCAGCCCCGTATGGTTCTACTGCTCAGCTGGAATTTACTTTTATCAGTTTTGCTGACGTTGAACTTACACCAAAAGGGTGGCAGCGTGGTGAATGGGCTTATAACTCTGAAACTAACGAATGGGAACTTACACTAGTTGGTGATGACACAGAACTAGATGTTACCGTTAATAACCTACAGCCTAAGTTCTTCCAAGGTACAGTTACTTCTGTCCCGAATGTGGTGGACGCGCAGGGTAACAATGTGCCAGGCAATCCTACTTTTACTATTGTACCGAGGGACTCACCTGACAATGCAGGCAATGAATATGACATCAATATGGGTATACCTGTTGGTGGTGACCCTGCGCAGATTGCAAGCATCCTTATTGACACGTTGTCTGGTTATCCAAAATTCACGCTTACAAACGGCGTAGAACTAACTGCAAGCGTAGATATTAGAGGAGATCGTGGCCCAAGAGGTTATGGTATCGGTAGTGCAGATTTTCAATACCAAAGAGCAGCTGCTGTTGGAAACAACTCTAATCTAACCTCTTGGCAAGACGGGATTGTAGATGGCAAGCTGCCGTTAGATTACTTAGATCGAATTAAAGCGGGTAACACCATACTTGGACATAACCCGGGGGATGCTGGTTACCTTGGATTCGATTCATGGTATTTACTTGTTGGGAACTTTATCCTTGAGGATGATGATGGTAACGCGCTTGCCCAAGAGTACAACGGTGCAATCACTAACCCTAGAAATTTAGTTGGACCACCACCAATACTATCAATTGGAGGGGTCTCAGAAGGCACTAACGCTGATGTTACACTCACAGATGATTCAGAATCTGGAGATGGGTATAAACTAAATTTCGTCATCCCTGAACCACGAATCTCCACTTTTAATGATCGCAATAATGTAACCTCATTCGCTGCTGGGGAGTTAGATGGAAACGGTGATCCCTTCGAAGAAGAGTTAACAGTCCAATACTACGCGGATGACAAGGAGTTTGGTCTGGACTTCAGAATCCAGAAAGCAGATCCACCGACATTTAGTGCAGGTAATGTTACCGCAGCACCCACAGCAGAGTCAAACGAAGCAGCTATAACGTTTACAGCTGGTGGTAGTAGTATTCCAGATGACTATACGATTGACGTAACAATACCCATTACCCAAATCAACACACCTTCTGGTACGGAGACCAAGAATTTT
>VTLG01014110.1_pt1 | contig 20895 bp, 15 predicted proteins | sample 4694571 | NCBI WGS metagenome assembly VTLG01 (sample SAMN12604809, study PRJNA352737) | marine metagenome | biome: ENVO:00000447; feature: ENVO:00000209|ENVO:00000569|ENVO:01000036; material: ENVO:00002151; isolation source: viral sequences binned using virsorter ... | reverse complement strand
GCCGTATAATTTTATGGCAAACAAACAGATGTTGCAAGAGCATCATCACCATCACCATCACAATAAGAAAACAGCAACTAAGAAAACAGGAAAGATGAAGAAAAACTATCAGAGAACATAAATAGTACACAATGGCTACGACATATAATGCGGGTTTTACAGATGCCGAATCGGTTAATGAAAGCTCAAGAACAACTTTCTTATATAAAGATTTCAGTTTATTCTTTACACCCAATCCAGTAACAGCCGATGTTACTACACTTACGGACGTGCAAGATATTAAACGAGCAGTCCGTAATCTAGTAATGACAAATAAATGGGATAGACCTTTTCATCCAGAAATAGCTTCGGGAGTGCGCAATTCTTTATTTCAGCCTTTTGGTCCAGTAACGGTTTCGGATATCCGAGATAAGATTAAAAATATTTTAAGTAATTATGAGCCTAGAGTAAGAGTGTTATCTATAGATGTAAATGATCCTTCTGGTTTTAGTCAAGATAATAATAAATTAAATATACAAATAAATTTTGCATTACACAATGCACCAAATACGGTACAACAGGTAGATGTAATGTTAGAGAGGGTACGTTAAAATGGCAGGCGTTAATACAAAAGGTAAGATGGAAATTACTCAATTAGATTTTGATACCATCAAAGCTAATTTGAAAACTTATCTAAAAGGACAGACAACATTTACTGATTATGATTTTGAAGGTTCTAGTATGTCAATATTGCTTGATACCTTGGCCTACAACACACACTATAATGCCTTTATGGCTAATATGACTGCTAATGAAATGTTCCTTGATACGGCAGTTAAAAGAGATAGCGTAGCCTCTCATGCGAAAGCTCTTGGATATACTCCAGGTTCATCTAAAGCTCCTATAGCCTATGTAGATGTGACAGTAAATAATGCAAATACAGCATCAATTACTATGGTAGCTGGTCATGCTTTTGATACAACAATAGCTGGAACATCGTATCAGTTTGTTAATACAACAGCACGGACATTACAACCCACTGCCGGTGTTTATATCTATTCTAATATTCCAATTTATGAAGGATCATGGGTTACAACTAAATTTACTGTAGATACATCTAACTCTGATCAATTGTTTATTATACCAAATAGTAATGTAGATATTTCTACACTATCTGTATCAGTGCAAACTAGTGCGGCAGATACTACATCAACAACATTTACTAAAGCTAATAACTTGGTAGAAGTAAAGAGCACGACTAATGCTTATTTTATTCAAGAAACTTTAGATGGAGAATGGCAAGTTTATTTTGGTGACGGTGTTGTTGGGTCTGCTTTGATTGATGGTAATATAGTTATCTTGTCTTATGTAGTAACCAATGAAATTGATGCTAATGGAGCCACAGCATTTACTTCAGCAACTAATATAAGTGGGTTTGGTGATATTACTGTAGTAACTAATACTGCAGCTGCAGGCGGAGCGGTCCCTGAGGGAATTGAGACAATTAAATATAATGCACCGTTTAGTTATTCGGCTCAAAATAGAACCGTAACTGCTGCAGATTATAAAGCTATAGTACCTCAATTATATTCTAATGTAAAAGCATTGGCTGTGTGGGGAGGTGAATATGCAAATCCGGCTGTTTATGGTAAAGTTTATATTAGTATTTTACCTAAGACTGGTTCGGTACTAACAACTTCAACAAAAGCTTCTATCGTTAATTTATTGCAAGATTATAATGTAGTGAGTGTTACTCCAGAAATTTTAGATTTGGAAACAACGAAGATTATTCCGACAGTGGCCTTTAAGTATAATGCTAATGCAACAACTAAAACTGTAGAAGCATTGGCATCACTTATTACAACAGCTATTACAAATTTTAGTTCTAATAATTTAGAAGTATTTGATACAGTTTTTAGATATTCACCTTTTGTAACTTTGATTGATGAAGTAGATCCTGCGATATTATCTAACATTACAAATATTAAAATAAGCAAGACCTTCAAACCAACTTTAGGAACTGCTTTAAAATATACTATTACATTTTCAAATGCTCTTTATAATCCACATTCTGGACACTTGGCGAGAACAACAGGAACTACAGCTGGTGGTATTTTATCATCTACTAGTTTTACTCTAACAGATGGTGGTAACACTTATTATCTAGAAGATGACGGAGCGGGTTTAGTTAATGCATATTATATTTCAGGTGCATCAAAAGTATATGAAGCAGCTTCTGTAGGTACTATTAATTATGATACAGGAGAGATTATATTAACGAAAATGAATTTTGATAGTGTTGGAAATGTAGATGGTGCAGATAGTACTTCTATTAGATTAACAGTCCAGCCAGCTTCTAATGATGTTGTTCCAGTTCGGAATCAAGTATTACAAATAGATTTAACTAATCTTACAGTGGCGGGAGCTGCAGATACAATAGCAGCTGGAGCTGGAGATGCTGGTGTGAATTATTCCACAAGTCCTACTTATTAAAAAATAATGTCTACACTAAAAAATAAAGTTTCTATTCAAATAGATCAGCAACTTCCTGAGTTTGTAAGATCGGAGAATCCAAATTTCGTAGCCTTTATGAAGGCGTATTATGAATTTATGGAGTCTGCTGAATTAGTGCTTACGACTTTAGGTTCGATTGATTCTATTTTGTTAGAAGCTCAACCTGTAGATGCGAGTGCTACTAATTATGTAATCTTAGAAGATACTAATAGATATCGTCCAGACCAACAAGATACTATTCTTTTGGAAGATACGACCACTGGAGCTTTTGTAAATGCTGAAACTATAACTGGAGATACCTCCGGAGCGACGGCAGTAATTCGTACTGAAGATATTAATGACAATTCAAGACTCTTTATATCTTCCCAGAATGATTTTCTTATAGGAGAAACTGTTACAGGTGGTACGTCAAATGCCACAGGAGTAATTTCTGACTATACAGCTAACCCTGTGCAAAATATTCAGCAACTTATGCAGTATGCAGATGTTGATGAAACCATAGATCAATTTTTTAATGAGTTTAAAGAAGCGTTCCTTAGAACGATTCCAAAAGATTTAACGGCTGGTGTAAATGAAAGAAATCTTCTAAAAAATATTAAGGATCTTTATAGATCGAAAGGAACTAAAAAGGGCCACGAATTATTTTTTAGAATACTTCTTAATGAAGAACCTATACTTTATTATCCAACTAAGGATATGCTTCGGGTATCAGCTGGAACTTGGATAGAGGATCAAATTCTCCGAGTAACATTACCAGATGATACTATATTGATGGAAGATGCCTCTGCTACATCAGGTGATATTTTTATTCTAAATGAAGATGGTGGTCAGATAAAGCTTCAAGATTCTGTTACAGGCACTTCGGATCTCTTAAAACTAATAGGACAAGAGATAACTCAAGCAGCTGTTACTGATACAAGTATTTTATCAGGTGGTGCTTATTATGGTTTGGGATATTCTGTTATTGGTGTAGCTACAGCACTTATAGACAATGTGGTTGCTTATACTTTCAGTGGTGAAAAAGTATATGAATTAATTATAAGCACTGATAGCGTAGTAGGAACCTTTGCAACAGGACATACAATTACAGCAACAGCTAACGATGATGCTGATGTTACGATTACAGGTAAGTTAGCTAGTATTTTAACTTCATACGATCTCACTACTTCTGTATCAAGTCAGTATTATGCTTTAACTGATCCACTTACAGTAAGTGGGGCAAATGGTAGTGACGCTGCTGTTAGTATAGATTCATTAACATCAGGTACGATTACAGAAATGATTGTAGATGATGGAGGTTCTGGTTATGAAGCTGGTGATATTATCACGGTTAATAATGCAAATACAAATGGAGCTGCGCTAGAAGGAAAAGTAACTATAGTAGATGGGGGTATTGCTCCAGAAGCTGGGAATCTTGTAGGTGAAGTTAATATTGGTGGAGAATTTGGAGTAATACAATTAGAAAATTTAGATTATAGTGATGAAGGTGTAATTTACAATGAAAGGATAGGTCAAGAATGGGGTACCATATATGATCAGAGTCCAACATCAACACCCTGGCCACCAGCTGCCTCAGATATAATACTTGAAGATGGTTTCAATTTACTAGCTGAAGATGATAGGGGATTTGATTCTATAATAACCGAGGCTTCAAAGACAGCATCTAATTGGTCTACAAGGGATCATATTATATCAGAAACTTATGTTCCAGAAATGATTGCACAAGATCATATTGTATTACAACCACGTACTGTATATTCTGATGGAGCTATAGGAAACAAGATTGTGCAACAAGCTGGTGGTGGCACAGGTGACATTACTGATGTCCAAGTAATAGCTGAAGGATATGGTTATATAACAACTCCATTACTAACACTACCAACAACAGGTTCTAGAACCGGTGGTACAGTATATGCAAAGGGTACTGATGTAGGTAAGATTAGAGATGTTAAAATTGTAGATGCTGGTGTTCATTATACAGACACTACAACTATAGAAGCTACTACTAATTTTTTATGTACTGATATTTCTGGAACTTTTACTATAGGTGAAACAGTAACAGGTGGAACATCAGGTGCAACAGGTATCTATAAAGCCACTGATGCTACTAGAAACATTATAAAACTTTCTAATATAGTAGGTGTTTTTGTAGGCGGAGATGAGAAATCAGGTGAGACTATTACTGGGTCATCATCTCCAACGGTAAGTGCTGTAATAAATTCATATACACTATCAGCTCTTAAAGCTAGTCACGGAACACTAGGAGTAACATCGGGTAAGTTTTTAAATCAAGATGGATTTATAAGTGATGATACGAAGAAGATTCAAGACAGTTATTATTACCAAGATTATTCTTATGTTGTAAGGACTGCTTCTTCAATTAATACTTGGCGAGATAGATTAATAGCATCAGTACACCCAGCAGGTTGGGAAGTATTTGGACAGGTAGATATTGCAACTGCAGTGCAATCTATAGCCAATATAACGTCTATAATTGGTCTGGGAGGATTGTATAAACTTCTTTATACAACTTTAATTGGTAGGCGTTTGGGAACAGCAGATCAAGGAACAATCAATCCTAATCCAGATACAGTTATAGATTCTACAGATAAAGCTAATGCAACACCATGTCTGCGAGTTACGGGAACTGGAAGATTTACTAACGGTCAAGTTATTACTGGAAGTTCCTCGGGAGCTACCGGTTTAGTGTTCAGTGATACTGACGACCAACCAGGTCACCGATTAGTATTTTATACATCCCTTACTGGAATCTTTACTACATCAGATACTATTACAGCTGGTGCAGTAACTGCTGTAGTTACTGAAGTTCATGGCTTGTTAGGACAATACGATTTACTTCTTAGACGCTATCTTGAAATAAAAACACCATCTCAAGCGATGACAGGACAGAGGTATGGCTTTGCTCCAGCATATAGAGATATAGATAATTGGAAATGGGTGCCGAGTCAAATTGCTGCATCAACATCATCTAGAACATTTGGTAGTATGGATGTTTATCCGGTTTATATTAATATGGTGACTACTATTACAAGTGCTATTAATGATGCTGTTACAACTATACCAGTAGCTGCAACAGATAATCTTCCTACAGCAGGAACGATCAAACTAGGAACAGAAGAAATAACATATACCGGAAGGTCTACTGCATCAGGTGCCGGTAACCTTACTGGAGCAACAAGAGGTGCAAATAGTACGAGTGCTGCATCTCATTTAATTAATGCCAATCTAACCGAAGTGCGTAATGCAGTTAAAGTACATGGGTGGCGAATAGAAGATTTGGCTTTATTCCATGATCAATTAACTCCAATAACAATTGCAAGAGTTATGCAGGGATATGCCAATGATAACACCAGTTGGTTGGGATCACCAAAGAATCCAAGATGTATAGATGCAGAAATAACAGTAGGAAAAACGTAACACAAACTATATAAATAGTAATAAATATTAGAGAGAACTAATACCATGCCAGCTATAGTAACAAATAAATTTAGACTTAACAATGCAGAACAGTTCTACGAGTCTTTTAGTGAGGCTAGTACGTCTTTCTATCTGTATGTAGGTAGGCCACAACCTTGGACAATTACAACTCCGTTTGGTGGTGGTACTGATTCTGCACCACCCACTCCTCTCGATAACGTAGATGACGAATTCATGTACTTTCGAGATATGCAAGCTGCCAAAAGAATAACCTCAAGCGATATTCAGTATGCTATTCCAAGACATAATTGGACTTCAGGTACAACATATGATTATTATAGAGGCGATTATGGAGCCCAGTGGTCATCTACTGCAAGTGACATTGTAAAAACGGTTAATGCCGGAACAAATCTTTGGGCATCAACTACACTTTTCTATGTATTGAGTTCAGGTAACAATGTTTATAAATGTATGAGAAACTCAGCTGGAGCGCCTACCGTCGGTGGAGGAAATGCAATAGCTTCAACAGTAGAACCTACTGGAACTTCTACCAGTGAATTAACGACTGGTGATGGTTATGTATGGAAGTATATGTATACATTAAGTACGAGTCAAATTACTAATTTCTTAACTGCAGATTTTATGCCAGTGGCTACAGACTCTACAGTATCAGCAGCGGCCGTTGATGGGGCTATCCGAAACTACAGGATCATGCGAGGTGGTGCTGGATATACAAATAATACCTATACTGGTATTGCTGTTAATGGAGATGGTGCAAGCGCTGAAGTTACAGTAATAGTAGCTGGTGGAGCAGTAACATCGGTGGCATCAACTACAGCAGGAACAGGATATACTTTTGCAACATTAGATATAGATGCGATTTCTAATATTGGTTCTCCATCAACATCTGCTATTGTGACTCCAATAATTGGACCTAAAGGTGGTCACGGATATAACGCTATAAATGAACTTGGTGGATTTTATATAATGACTAATACTTCAATAGCGAGTACCGAAGGTTCTGGAGATTTTGTAGTCGATCAAGATTTTCGTAGAGTGGGTGTTGTTCTTAATCCTTATAACTATGGTACAACTACAGTTGCAACTGCATCAACTTTAAGTGCTCTCAAAGCTATGACATTTGCTGCATCGCCGACACCGGGTACGTTTGTAGTAGATGAAGTTATTACAGGTGGGACATCTGCTGCAAAGGGTAAAGTGGTGTCATGGGATGCTACTACAAGAATTTTAAAGTATATACAAACACAATGGACTGGTGTAGAAACAGCAGGATCAGATAAAAATAAATTAACAGCTTTTGCAGCGAGTGAAGTAGTAACCGGAGCGGGTTTAGCAACAGGTACTATTTCTTCATTGACAAATCCTGAAATAGAATACAATTCAGGTAATACAATTTATGCAGAAGATCGTTCACCTATTACAAGAGCAACAGACCAGACAGAAAATATTAAGCTTATAGTGGAATTCTAATATGCCAGCTAAAACAGATTTTAATGTATCTCCATATTGGGATGATTGGACTTTAGGGGATGACTTTTATCGTGTATTGTTTCGTCCTGGATTTGCAGTACAGGCCAGAGAACTAACAACACTCCAAACAATCCTACAAAACCAAATTGAACAATTTGGTGACCATATGTTCAAACATGGAGCTCAGGTTATTCCAGGAGCTGTTACTTATGATAGTGAGTATTATTCTGTTAAAGTACAATCTACATATTCAACAGGAACTCTTTCCGATTATTTAGGTCAATATGAAGGAGCGACTATTACAGGTGCTACTTCAGGTGTTACTGCGGTAGTTGTTAATAGTGTTGTTACAGATGGTACAGATCCTGATACTCTTTTTATTAAGTATATTGATACTTCGTCAGTAGATAATGTTACACAAACATTTACTGATGATGAATTAATTTCTTCAAGTGTGGCAATTACAGCAGCTGGTTCTTCTCCTGCTTATGCAGCAGATGCGACATCTGCACAATTGGCAGCTACTTCAGCAACAGCTACAGGAACGTCTGTTAGTATAGATGCTGGTATCTATTTTATTCGTGGGTTTATGGTACAGAATTTAGCATCGACTATAATTCTCGACAAGTATACAAACACACCATCTTATCGTGTTGGATGGACTATTACTGAAACTTTAGTTACTCCTGAAATGGATCCAAGTCTATTAGACAATGCGACGGGATCATCTAACTATGCAGCTAAAGGTGCTCATAGATTTAGGATGAGAGTTGCTATTGGAAAGAAATCTCTTACGGCAACAGATGATAGTAATTTTATTGAATTGATCCGACTTGAAGATGGCCTTGTTCAAACACAAGTGCGATCTACACAATATAGCGTTGTGGCTGATATGTTAGCTCGTCGGACTGATGATGAGTCTGGCGACTATGTGGTTAAACATTTTGATCTTGAGCCTAGAGAAAATCTAGACGACGGAACAAATAGAGGAATTTATACAGCAGCGAATGGTGGTGTAGAAAGTAAAATAACGTATGTAGCCAGTCCCGGGAAAGCATATGTAGATGGTTTTGAATTAGAAACTATAGCTCCTACTTATATAACTGCTAATAAAGCCCGAGATACAAATACTAAAAACAATGAGAACATTCCTTTTAATTTAGGGAACTTTGTTAATGTAACAAAAATCTATGGATCTCCTGATACAACAGATGGATCGCAAGGACTAGCAACATTAGATGTTTTTAAAGACGTAAAATTATATGATCAGCAAACATCTACTAGAGGATCAACAGCTGGAGCATTGGTTGGTGTAGCACGTTCGCGTGGGTTTGAATATTCAAGTGGTACAGTTGGAGCTTCAGCTGCTAATGCAACATCAATATATAGACATTACTTGTTTGACATTACGATGTTCACTAATATTACAACATCGTCTGCTACTTATACTACAGGTGCTGTATTAACTGGAGCTACTAGTAAGGCCACGGGTATAGTTTATGCTGGTGGTACAGGAACCTCATTTCAATTAATGCAAACAGTTGGTACTTTTAGTGTATCTGAAGTACTAACCAGTAGTAAAGATGGAGACTCACAGACTGATACGCTGTCTGCTGTTTCAACTAAACAATTAGACCGTGATGTAAAACAAATCTATATGGCACAGACTGCTGGTGCGAATAAAGATTATACTGCAGACACATCGTTAGGTGTTTCTAAAAATCTTACCGGTCAGGTAACGTATGTAGGTTCGGGAACAACTATCAGCGGACAGAATACATCTTTTACAACAGAGTTAGTAATTGGAGATATTGTATCATTTCCAAGTGGTGCTGCTGGAGCAGCTGAGCAACGGAGAGTAACGGCAGTCACAGATGCGACAACTATTACAGTAGCATCAGCTCTTACTAATTCATTAACAACATCTACAGCGGCCCGAAAACGAACAACTTTAAATGAGCAAGAGGAGTTAATTCTTGTTTATAAAATGCCCAAAGATGATGTTAAAACTTTGCTAGATTCTAGTAATGTTTCAGATACAACTTTTACTGTACGGAGAACATTTGTAGGCACTACAGATTCTAGTAGTCAGGTTTCATTTACAGCAGGTTCTGGAGAATCTTTTGATGCCTATAGTAATGCCAATTACACTATGATGAAAATGACAGCAGGATCTGGATCAGCTGCTGTCGGTGATATAGTTACAGTAAGTGGTAAGATTACAGGAACGGGATCTGGTACGATTACGATTACAGATGCTACGCTATTAGGAACTAGTAGCCAGATTAAATTAATAGCAACTGTAACAATTGCAGTAGCTAATCAGAAAACGAAAACATCAAATAAATGTACACAGGCTGCAATAGCTAAAGATGCTACAACTACGGGTTCTTTGTCTGATGTCTATGGTGCAAGAGTTGGTGATAAAGAGATTGGATTGACTTATGCAGATTCTTATAAACTAAGAGCTGTATATGAGTCATCTGGTATTACTGTAGCCGCAGTAGCACCTACATTAACGATAGCGAGTTCAACTGGAACATTTACACCAGGTGAAACTATTACTGGAAGTGTTAGCGCAGCCACAGGTGTAGTAATTCTTAATAGCCCAAGTACATCTTTATCGTATGTTATAACATCGGGAACTTTTACTACACTGGATACAATTACAGGTGGTACTTCAGGATATACTGCAACAGTTAGTGCAGTTGCGGTGGGTGATACTAATGTAACAACGCGATATAAGCTTGACACAGGACAACGAGATTCGTATTATGATATTGCACGAGCTGTTAGAAACCCAGACGCATTAACACCAACTGGGCGGCTTCTTATAATCCATGATTACTTTGGACATTCAGGTTCAGGTGATTACTTTAGTGTAGATTCATATGCGAACGCTGTAGATTATGCTGACATTCCTTCTTATAATGCAACTAAAGTAGATTCAGAAACTTTAGCCCCCAAGGGTTTTTATGAATTGCGGGATTCATTAGATTTCCGTCCAAGTGTTGCTGATAATGACGCTTCCACTACAGCTCCATTTTCTTTTAGTAACAGAGCTTTTGAAGGAACTGGTTCTTCTACTGGAGACTTGGTTGTTCCGGATGATAATATTCGTATGGACTTTACATTCTATCTACCTCGATGGGATCTTATGTTCCTAACATCAGACGGAAGTTTTAAAATAGTAGAAGGAGTATCAGATGAAGAACCATATTATCCTGATGCTACTAATACATCTGCTATGCAATTGGCTACGATTCAAATGCGGGCATATACTTATACTACTCAAGATTTAAAACTAACATATGTAGATAATAGACGATATACGATGCGTGATATTGGCCTTCTAGATCGTAGGATATCTAATTTAGAATATTATACTTCTCTCGCTTTACTAGAAAGAGATACAGCTAGTTTTCAAATACAAGATGCAGATGGATTAGATAGATTTAAGTCTGGTTTTATTGTTGATAATTTTTATGGACATAATATAGGGGATAGTCAAAACCCAGATTATAATTGTGCTGTTGCTCCGCGAGATGGACATTTACGTCCCGAAACAACTTTAGATAATATAGCTTTAGTGGAAGAGAATACTACAGATGCAGAAAGAACTGCTGACAATTATGCTAAGACTGGTGATTTAATTACATTACCATATACACATACTGCAACAGTAACACAACCGTATTCTAGTCGTGTAGAAAGTGTTAATCCTTTCCTTGTTACACATTGGATTGGTAACATCACTCTTAATCCTGCATCTGATATATGGATTGATACGAACCGAGTACCCGAACTTATTATAGATGTTGAAGGTAACTATGAGCAAATGCTCCGAACAAATAAAAATGCGTTTGGAACTGTATGGGGAGCTTGGGAAGATTTTATTGTAGGTACTGAAACTACTAGAGAAGTCGATCGGTTCCGGTCAGGTTGGAATATAATGGAACGAAGTGTTGATACGGTTCAAGTTCAGCAAGTTATGACAGGAGCTCATACTCGTTTGCAAGAAAGAATCCAACACGTTAATATTGGTGATAGAATTTTAAATATAGAAATTATACCATGGATGAGACCAAAGGATATAACTTTTGTTGGTGAGAATTTCAAACCTAATACAAGATTGTATTCTTTCTTTGATGGTACAGATGTTAATGCCTATTCTAAACCAACTGGTTCAAGTGCAGGTTCTACAACAACATCATTGGCTTTAACCAAAACAGACACAACAGTTACAGTAGTATCTACAACAGATTTTCCGACAACAGGAACAATTAAGGTAACCTCAGTAAGTGGAGCTTTTACTATTTCTGAGGAGATGACCTATACTGGTGTTACTGCTACCACATTTACTGGCATAACAAGGGCAGCGAATAATACTACAGTGGCTGAGCATGCAACATCAGCAACAGTTAGCGGTGCCGTTAATACAATGCCGATGATTACAAATTCATTAGGACAGATTTATGGAACTTTTGCACTACCTAATTCAGATACCGTCCGATTTAGAGTTGGTGAAAAAATGTTCCGCATGACGGACAGCACAACTAATAGTTTAGTTCCTGGTGTAGCGAATACAGCGGGCAATTCTGTTTATTTGGCGAGAGGTACTATAGAAACACGGCAGCAACAAATTAATGCAGTTAGAAATGCAGAAGTTGTGGTGGATACTGTAACTCAAGAGAATACTATTACAAGAGATGTTGCTGGAAGTGCAGTGACGCGAGTAGTTGGATCAGTTCCTCGACCGAGGCCTCGACATGATCCATTAGCCCAAACTTTTATGTCTGATCAGGCAGGTGGAGAATTTTTAACTAAGTGTGATATTTATTTCTTTGCTAAGGAAACAAACCGAGCTGTTACAATGGAGATTCGTACTGTAGTAAATGGGTATCCATCTCAAACAATTTTACCATTTAGTACAGTAGTGAAACAGGAATCAGATATTACTGTGTCATCTGACGCAACAACAGCAACAACATTTACATTCCCGTCACCAGTATATATTCAACAGGGTGTAGAATATTGTATAGTACTTTTGGGTAATACTAAAGAAACTAAAGTTTGGATAGCAAAGATGGGTGAAATAGATACTGGTGGTGTGAGAGCTATTTCAGAACAACCTCATTTAGGTTCGCTCTTTAAATCTCAAAATGCTTCTACATGGACAGCATCACAATTAGAAGATTTAAAATTTACATTGTATCGAGCTACATTTGATAATACATCGACAGGTACTTATACAATAGTAAATGAAGAACTTACTACAGATAATAAAGGAATTCCAACATTAGCAGCTAACCCAATAGAAAGTTTAAATGCTACTGCAACACTCAAGATTAATTTTCCAAATCATGGTATGTATGATACCGATAATAATGTTATCATAGATGGTGTTGTGTCTGAAGTAACAAATAATGCTTTGAATGGAGCAATTACAAATAGTGCTACTAGTATTGTCTGTGATGATGTAAGTGCTTTTCCAGATCCAGGTGGAGGTACGCCAATTGCATATGTAAAGATAGACCAAGAAATTATAACTTATACTGGTAAGACAAGCACAACAACATTAACAGGTTGTGTTAGAGGTGTAGCAGACGGTACTGGAGTAGCTACTACGGCAGCTTCCCATGAAGATAATAGTGTTATAGAACTTTATATGTTTGCTGTACCATCAACAGGAAATGGTGGTATCCCATTGACTGAAATTAATTTAAAAACACATACTTCTATTAGTGGATTAGAATTAGATAGTTTTATAATTACTACAACCACTAATGCAGCTAGTACATTAGTAGGCGGCGGTTCATCAGTAACGTGTACCAGAAATATTCCAATGGATTTAATGTATGCTCAAGTACAAACAATGGAATTACCAGGAACAGCTATTAGTGCTACAGCTCAATCTACAACAGGAAGGAGTGTAAATACAACTTCATCGCTGCAAAATGCTTTTGTTAATACAACACTAGCTAATGCATTTAATGTGCCGTTGAATAAGAATTTTCAATTTGTATTACCACAGATTATATGCTCACAGATTAATGAAACTATTGAGCTGTCTCCTGCTGGAACTAAATCTTTTAAATTGAATTGTTTATTATCATCTACTGTTTCTAATTTAAGTCCTATGATAGATGAGCAAAGACGAGGAGTTATTACAGTAGGTAATAGAGTAAATCAAATTAATAGTGCTGCTAATTTAGGTTCCCTTACTGTTCCTTATATAGAATCAACAGAACCAACAGGCGATCAAAATGCAGCCATTTATATGACAAAGAAAGTTACACTAAAAAGTGCAGCGACAGCATTAAGGATTATATTAGATGGGGTAGTAATGGATGAAGCAAACCTTAAAGTTATGTTTAAGGTACTCCGAACAGACTCTGCAGAAGAATTTGATGACATTGCTTGGACGTATTTTAATAGTACAGGAACTTCTGATAGTCTTGTACCAATTTCTAAAGAGATAGATGATTTTAAAGAATATCAATATTCCGTTAGTGACTTGAGTGAGTTTATAGCATTTTCTATTAAGATCGTCATGCAAGGAACCAATTCGTCTAGGCCTCCGTTGGTTAAAGATTTTAGAGCGATAGCGTTAGCATTATGAGTTTGCAGCAAGTAAAAGATCATCGAGAATTAGTACGAGATACAGAATCGGGAGCTATTTTAAATATTGACCGAACTGCTTATCTTAATGCAATAGAACGACACAAAAATAAAGAGAAACAAAAAGAAATTATAGAAAAGAATACTAATGATATAAATAGTATAAAGTCTGAAATAACAGAAATAAAAACAATGCTAAAGACATTATTGATGGAAGGAAAAGACCATGGCCGATAGAACCGTAGCAAGTACTGCTACTTTAGAAGTGTTTAGAACAACATATAATTCTACTGGAACGGATGTAGGAGATATTACTACACTAAACAATTCTTTCAGTGGGACTGCAACAGATTTGGTTGAGGGTGTGAATAAGAATACTACTACTATCGCCACATTACCGTCAGCAGGATTTAGTATAGCCATGGCTGTTGCATTAGGATAGATAACTTAAAATATAAATATAGAGAGAATATAGCCATGCCATTAACAAAAGTAGAAGTAATCGCAATTGCGGACGGTACTGACGGTCAAGTTATTACTTGGGACGCTGATGGTACTGCGACAACAACGGGTCCCGGCGGAGCCGGAACTCTATTAACAAGCGCCGGCGCTGGTGCTCCTCCGACATTTGAATCATCTGATGCCGCGGCAATGGCTTTAGCGTTAGGATAGGAGATAATTACAAATGGCAAATGCATTTAAAAACGCAGGCGCGGCCTTGACAACATCTGGGGCTGATATATACCAGGCCGGGGCAGGAGTCTCGGCTGTTATTCATTCCATATATATTGCAAACATAGATGGAACTAATGACGCAACGGTAGATGTTAAAGTCACTACAGATGGTGGAACGACTTATTATCACATTGCTAAAACGATGCCAGTGCCTGCTGATAGTTCTTTGGTTATGGATAAACCCATAAACTTAGAACCAACAGATAAAATTCACATGACGGCCAGTGATAATGGTGATTTAGAAACTTATATGGCCATTCTGGAGATAACATAATATGTCATACATGGGACAGGTTAGTGGCCGGGCAATGTCGACCGGTGATATTGGTGATCTTGCTGTAACAACAGCCAAGATTGCTAATACAAATGTTACCAATGCAAAAGTAGCTACTGCTATAGATGCGGTTAAAATAGGTGATGGTACAATAGACAATACTGAATTTCAATCAATACCAAATAGACTACTTCTAGCTGGTGGTACTATGACAGGGCCCACCATCTTTGGAGATCAGATATCATCTAGATTTATTGCAAAAGATTATGGTGAAACTGTAAGTGTTATTGGTGGAACTGGTGGTGGTACTCAGGACTTTAATCTGGTGAATGGAAATGTTTTTACTGCTACAGTAGATACCAGTACCAATACCTTTACATTTAGTAACCCCTCCGATTCAGGTGTATCGTGTTCTTTTACACTCCTGTTGACCAACGGTGGATCACAAACTGTGAACTGGCCGGGTGCTGTTGATTGGGGTGCTGGTGCAGCTCCAACTCTAACTGCGGCTGGTCTTGATGTAATAGTATTCACTACACTGGATGCGGGTTCAACTTGGTACGGCTTTGCGGCTGGATTAGATATTAAGTCACCATCATAATAGGAGTTATTTGTTATGCCTTTTGGGACAGAAAAAAATTCATTAATGGGTGCGGCTGGCGCCATGCCCAAGAATTATTTTGGTGATGAAAGTGATGGCACAGTAACCACAAGTGGTAATGTAACATACACCGTAGCTAATAAGAGTGGTAGTTATGACGGTGATATGTATGTTGCAAACTATATTAATCTTACCGTTTCAGCGGGGCACACCGTAACTGTAGATCAACCCTGTCGTGGATTACTCGTCTATTGTTCTGGTGATTTGACTGTAAATGGAACCTTATCTATGTCAGGTAAGGGGGCTTTAGCTGACCCGACCACTAGTGGTGGTTCTGACAGTGGAACTGTAGGAGTTAATGGTATACAGCTTGGTTTGTTTGATGGAAGTGGCTCTGGTACTTTTACTAATGACGGTGTTGGATTTTCTGGTTGTGGAACTCCTGCTAGAACAGCGGTCGCCAATCAAGATGATTTATCCGGCAATGGTACTATATACTCTGTTTCAAGAGATGGTGCTGCAGGAGATACCGGATCATCTACATCCTGTAATGAACAGTGTAGAGTTAGTGGTTCTATAGGTGGTTCTGGAACGACCGGTGGTGCAACCCTTTCATCAGGTGGAGGTGGTTCTGGTGGAGCATGGGCTCATCATCAAAACCCAACATCTACTGGTGGTAATGGTGCTAAAGGAGGTTGTTTTAGTGGTGGTTCAGGTGGTGGTGCTAGGATAGGTGTTGGGGGCCAGTCAGGTTCTGGTGGAAGTGGTACAGACTATGGTGGAGCAGGAGGAACTGCAACCGAATCATCAAATACATCGGGATCCTATTCTGCCGGTGGTGGAGCGGGAAATCCTGGTGGTGCGGGAGTATCTTATTCTAACGGTAATGAACCTACTGCACAAAATGGTGTCGGTGGTATGATGTGGGTTATTGTTAAAGGAGATGTAACAGTGGCCACAGGGGCTAGTATAACGTCTGCTGGAGTCTTGGGTGCTGAGTGTGATAACAATGGAGGTAGCTGCGGGGCATCTGGTGGTTCGTCAGGTGGTGGAACTCTTTTCGTTTTGTATGGTGGAACCCTTACCAATAATGGAACGATAACTGCTATTGGTGGCCCAGGAGAAACTAGTCACAACACAGGTTCTGCGAATGATTGTGGTGCCGGAGGACCGGGTGGTAGTTTTACTGCTGGAATCAATAAGTAAATAATTAAATTTTTATTATGATGGATGTAATTAGTATTTTTGAAATTGAAAACAAATAATATAGTTATAGTTGGTGGTGGTTCTTCTGGTTGGATGACAGCGGCAACCTTACTTAGTCAGTTCCCCAATAAAAAAATTACTCTAGTAGAGTCTCCTAATATCGCTACGGTTGGTGTTGGAGAAAGTACTTTAGGGAGCATTAATAATTGGTGTGAGCTGATAGGCATAAAGGATAAAGATTTTCTATCACAAGTTGACGGTACTTTTAAATTAAGTATTCAGTTTGAGAATTTTTATCGTAAAGATTCTGGAAAGTTTCACTATCCTTTTGGCGTTCCTTATCTAGAGGGAAACCAAACAGAACTGAACGATTGGTATTTTAAGAAAATTCTCCATCCAGAAACTCCTGTTTCTGATTATGCTGAATGTCACTTTCCACAGATGTCGTTAATCTCACAGAATAAACTTTTTAGAAATGAAGATGAGCGTTTACCATACTTTAATTTCTTACAAGATACAGCCTATCACTTTGATGCAACCAAGTTTGGGTTTTGGTTAAGAGATGAATTCTGTTTACCCAAAGGACTAAACCATATTCTATCTGAAGTAAAAGGAATAACACAGAATGAAGATGGAATCCAAGATTTGATATTGGATGATGATCGTAAGATTAGTGGTGACTTGTTTATAGACTGTACTGGATTTAAGTCTTTACTTATGGGGGAAGCATTAAAGGAACCGTTTATCCCTTATGGTGATATACTTCCTAATAATTCCGCATGGGCAACTAGAATACCTTATAAGAATAAGAAAAAAGAAATTGTTACTTACACTAACTGTGCTGCCATAGGTAATGGTTGGGTGTGGTCTATTCCATTGTGGTCAAGAATGGGAAGTGGTTATGTATTCTCTGATGATTTTATTTCAGATGATGATGCGTTAGTAGAATTTCAAAATCACATTGGTTATGGTGATGAATTAGAATACAAACTTTTGAAAATGAGAATTGGTATTCACAATAGACTATGGGTTAAGAATGTTGTTACCATAGGACTGAGTGCTGGTTTTATTGAGCCTTTAGAATCTACAGGACTTCAGCTTACTCATCATTCTCTTTATCATTTGACAAGAGTTCTTCAGCGAGAAACTTCCAATCAATTTGACAGAGATCAATTTACTGCGATATGTAAGGCCGATTTTAGGGAAGCCGCTGAGTTTGTTTCTATGCACTTTGCACTTTCTCATAGAGATGATACTCCATATTGGAAAGAGATTACTGATCGGTCGGTAGCCTCAGATATTGTAGAACAGCAACACGCATCGTTTGTAAATGGATTCACAACTGCTGTTTTTGATGTTCATAGAAGGTTTAATTTTCAACCAATAGGGGGAACACATTGTATTGGTGCTGGTATGAACTGGGGGCCTACTGATAGACCTGCATTGATTCATGGCGCAGGTAATTATCATTTAGACATTGAAAAACAATTCAGAAAATGCATAAATAGATTAGATGATAGAAAAGAATCATGGCGTCTGGCAGTAAAAGATTGTCCGACACCATACGAATTTTTAAAGGAAAACTTCTACAAATAGAACATTAGAACGGAGAAAGAATATGTTGTATGCAAAAGCAAAAAGTGGAGCAATCACACAATACCCCTATGGATTGTCGGATTTGAGATCGGATAATTATAGTACATCCTTTCCTAATGACAGTTTAACCCGAGCAGATACTCGCGCTGCATACGATATTGTAGAAGTTAATGAAGCGGCCGCGGCAGTGAAGCTGGGTTGGAGGCCTGTGGAGGCAACTCCTACTTGGGATGGAAGTCAGTGGAATCAGGCTTGGACTCATGTGGCTAAAGAAGCTACCTCACTTGCAGATAATGAAATCACGGCAGTAGCCCAACCGGTTAAAGATGGTTTTTCCTATGAAGGTGGTGCGCCAGAATTAAAGGCTGATGATAAGTGGTATCAGACTTGGGTAGAATCTGAAAATGATTGGCAGATGAACCGACGGCAGGCTTATGGTGAGGCAGGTACGCAGATAGAATACATTACTGAAAATGGTCTTGCTGCATGGCAAACTAAAGTGGATGAGATAAAGACAAAATATCCTAAAGCATAAGAGGGATTGACTTTAGATAGTTAGTATAAATAGTAGAACAAATTATAAGTAGGTAAATTAAAATGGCGAATGATTTTAAAAGGTTTACAAAACCTAGCGTAACGACAAGTACAGGGACTTCTGCTGATGCTGTATATACTGTACCTTCTACTGGATCAGTAGCAATGGAAAGTATTATTATCGGTATCTACTTATCAAATAAAACAACTACTGGTGTAACTGCAAGCGTATTTTTAGATGCGTATGCAGGAGTAGCTGGTGACATTTATGTTGTCAAAGATGCAACTGTTCCAGCAGGTTCTACTCTAGAAGTTATTTCTGGAGGTAAGTTAGTAGTTCAAGGAGATGGTGTTACTAATGACATCGTTAAAGTATCATGTAGTACAGCTACATCCTTAGATGCTACGTTGTCAGTATTAGAAGATGTCTAATAGAAATAGGAGTATTATAAAATGTCGTATATAGGCAAAGCCCCTATTGATCGAGTATTAGGTCTCTCTGAACAGAATACATTTACTGGTGATGGTTCTACTACATCTTTTGATATGACTTCTGCGGCTCCTGAAGGAGGAGATACCGCAGTGGATGTGTTTGTAGATAATGTTCGCCAAGAACCAGGTGTTGGTAAAGCATATGTTTTGGCTTCAGATGGAAGTGTATTTAAAAGAATAACTTTCAGTACAGCTCCCGCAAGTGCAGCTGTCATTTGGACCAATAATCGTTTAAGAACACAGATTACAAATACTCTCCCAGGTTCTGGAACTATTACTAATACATTACTGAATGATAATGTAATAACAGGACAAGCAGCAGTTACAACTTTAGCAGATGCTGATACATTTATGGTGTATGATGATTCTGCTTCTGCAATGAAGAAAGTTGCATACAGTAATGTCCATAGTGGCGTTGCTGATATGGCTGCTAATACAGTCAAAGTCAGAGATGCTGCAACAACAGGCGCGCCGTCAGATAAAGCAGTTGTAGACACACAGATTCTTATAGGTGACGGCACAGGATTTACTGCTGCCGCACTGTCTGGTGCCATTACAATGACTAATGCTGGTGTTACTTCTTATGCAACTACACCTGCTGTATTAACAGGAAGTTCTAATAATACTATTCCTACAGTAACCGGTGCTAATGCTATTACTGGTGAGGCTAATTTTACTTATGATGGTAATACAGTAGATATCAAAAATGCTGGTACCGCATCATCTATTAAATTATATTGTGAGAGTTCTAATGCTCACTATCAAGAAATTAAAGCTGCACCACATTCTGGTTCTACTGACTGGACATTGACACTACCAAGTACTAATGGTACTTCAGGACAGTTTTTACAAACTAATGGTTCTGGTGTAACTACTTGGGCTTTAGCTGGAGCAACAGGATCAGGCGGAGATCAAGTATTTTATGAGAATGGTCAGTCAGTCACTACAAGTTATTCAGTAACAGCTAGTACCAATGCGATGAGTGCAGGACCAGTAACAGTGGCTTCTGGCGTAGATGTAACACTCACTGGAACGAGCGAATGGGTAATCGTGTAACATGGGAACACTTTATGTTGACACATTAGAGCCAGAGGGTGGAACTACTACATTAACAGTAGGAGAGACTGGACAGAATACTGTCATCGGTGGCAACACCATAAAGTTTAATACGCTTCAAGATGCTGGTGGAAATGCCATATTCACATCTAATGGATCGGGAGTTCTATCGTCAGTAAATTCTAGTTTTGGTAGTGATATGAACCTGATATTGTCTCAGACTGTAACCGGTGGCGCATCAATATCATTTACATCTGGAATTACATCAACCTACGGAGAATATATTTTTAAGTGTTATAATATAAACCCCGCCACTGATGCTACTGAACTTACCTTTAATGCTAGTACAGATGGCGGT
>VTLG01013218.1_pt1 | contig 20896 bp, 28 predicted proteins | sample 4694571 | NCBI WGS metagenome assembly VTLG01 (sample SAMN12604809, study PRJNA352737) | marine metagenome | biome: ENVO:00000447; feature: ENVO:00000209|ENVO:00000569|ENVO:01000036; material: ENVO:00002151; isolation source: viral sequences binned using virsorter ... | reverse complement strand
TTTTTCCACCAAGGCATATCGCTGGCAATAATATCCTTATGTTTTTCTTGCTTCTCTTGGATAATGTCAGACATTTGTTTTAGCTAAAGCGAGGTGGAACGATGCCTGTTAAGACAATTGCTAAATGATTAGTAGCAGTAGCAAAAGGACTACTCAGAGGAGAACGACTTTGCAGTGAATCTCCAAAGCCTTTCTCATCATTTCCTTCCTTTAAAAGTCGTATTCTTTCCATATCTGACGGATACCAATCTTCATCCTTATAAAAACCAGCAGTATCAAGAATTAGTTGTTGAGGTGATACACCCGCTCTAAGCGCTGCATTAATAACAGGAACAGGAAGTCTTCTTCCAGTTCTTATCTCTTCAATTAATTTCTCTGTTGTCGGTGCATCAAATACTGGAGCGTTTAAATAAGCTCCTTCCTTTAGCCTTTCACCAGGGATATAAGTATCAAGTTTAAAAGTGGGCGCTGTTTCTACCTTTGGTGTATCCCCGCCTTCTGTCTCTGTTTCTTTTTGTGCAATAGCAGGAAGAAACCCGTTCATCTTTTCCTTGTCTTTAATTACCGCATCCATTGCATCGCTAATAATTTTCGATTGATTACCAACTTCTAAACTTCCTCCCTCTGCAACTACGTCTTGCAAAGCATCAATAGCAGCATCCTTCAAGATTCTTCTTAACTCAATATCTCCAGTTCTAATAGCTTCACTTCTTGTTCCTAAGTATTTCCCTAGATCCAAATTCCCATCATCACCACGAAGAAGTTTTTCACCGATTTCTGGATACCTACTCCTAACAGCATTATCAGCAATATCACCTGCCAACCTATCAATTTCAGAGATGTTTGCCTTACCAGTAACCCTCTTGGTATTTGACATCGTTTGAAAATTGCTCCACTGGTCAGCTACATATTCAGAAAGCTCTGGTGGAAAATTAGATAAGATTTTATTTAACTCTTGATTCGCTTCGTTCTCGTCATAAAGGATTCCATGTCGTGATCTATATTTTGCAAAGAAGGCATCTACTTTCTCTATCGTTGAAGAATGTTGCAACCTTGCAAACTCTGTATCTTTTTCATCAAGACCTTCTATCAATTCAACTTTTTTTAGGAAAGATAAATTCTGAAATCCTGGATCATTAAAAGCATCTTCTTTTATTTTTTTATACTCAGGAGAATTTTTGTCAGCCCTTATAAGTCCCTCTGCATAAGTATTCGTGAAAGCAGATTCCGCAATTGCTGCCTTTCTGTCATTTATCCCTTTTATTGCTCTTCCAAGCCTGTCTTGTTCTATAGAAAAGTCAGAACCAAACATCTCATCAGCAGTAACCATCTCAACAACTTCACCTCTATCGTTCGTTCTCAGATCTACAGGGATTTGACCCAAAATATTCAGCATCCCTTCCGCTTTGTCATCACCATTCAATGCAGCCGTTTGTAACTGAGAACGTAAGTCGAGAAGAACTTCTTTCTTAAATTCACTTGGTTCCCCTGCTAGTCCTAATTTATTAGCCTGATAATTTAATATTCTTCCTAGTGTTAATTGAAGACTTTCTGGATCAATGTCTACACCATAATAAAATTTCATCGACTGCATTAACTCCCTTTTGGTTAATACTTTCTGTTGAGCTTTCTGATATTTTGTATGAGCTTCAAATTGCTTATCTAAAGATTTAGCCCAAGCACTATTAATCTTTGGTAAAGCATGATCTGCAAAACCATTGCTTGCTTCGTTAATACCAAAATCTTTTGTTAATTGAGCAATAGCATTACCTCTGACTTGATCTAAGCGAGGGTCAGCAGGATCTAAACCAACTAATTCACTAGCAGCAGCGTTATAAGCTCTCTTCACATACGTCTCTGCTTCACCTCCAGCCAGCTTGCTTAACTGCTCTTCCATGCCATCCCTTCTCCAAGGGTTGACCTGATCCATATTTAATCCAGCTATCCAATCCTCGTTTGATACCTTTCTATTTTCTTGAGCGTATTCAATTCCGTTCTGAATATTTTGACGACTATGAAGCATTAAAGCTTTCATTACATCATTCTTACCCCTTTGCTCTTGATCAGACTTGATTACTGGCGCTGCCGTAGCAATTGCACCACTAACCTGCTTCATCGAATTAGACCATTCTGTAAAACTGTTATATCCCTTGATACTCATCTCATTACTTCGCTGGACAATATTGATGCCCTTTGGAGTAGGAGCCATTGTTGGCTTCGTAGGAGCCGCAGGATCTTGCGCTCCATAACTCAAAAACCTAGATACTGGTTGAGCAGCAGGCCTTAATTGATTTTTAGGAAGTTCTTTAACCATTTACTTTAAAGCTGCGTAAGTACCAGCACCAGCGGAAATACCACCAGCAATCGAACCAACAATTGCCGCTCCGAGACTTGGCGCTCCACCAACCATTGATGGCCCTGGAGCAGAAACCAAGGTTGGCAATGGTGAGAATGGAGGCATAGGATCTTCGTATTCTTTTTGTTGGTAGAACTGTTGACTGTTGTACTGATTTAGATATTTACTAATAGCTCCTGCTTGCTTATTGCTGAACTGCCTTTCTTTAAATCCTTGATTAATACTTTGAAGAGTTTCATAATCACCTACTTGGCGACTGTAATCATTAATTAAACGATCAATAGATTTACCACCAGTCGCACCGGCAGCAACAGAGCTTCTAGCTTTTAATGCCTGAACTTTGTATTGCATTAACGCAACAGCATCAGCCATTGCCTCTTGCCTGAACGCCTCAGTATATGCAGCGCTTTCCTGCATATAGTCCGCACCAGCAGACGCTCTTGCTCTTGCTACTTCTTCGGCATTAGCGATTGCTGTACTTAACTCGTAATTTCTTAGTTGATTTGTATATGCAAGCTCTTGTCCATGATTAATTCTTTCTTGCCAAAACTTATATTGATTATTTATGTCAGCCTGTGATGCTTGTTGTCTTGCTGACCACCTAGCAAATTCGTCAGAAACTTTCTTATATGCTTTTTGATTAACGTAATCCTGCTTCTTGCCCTGGTAGGCCATTATCCCACTCAGGACACTTCCAGCACCAGAAGCAATACCAGCAGCAGCAGCCCAAGTCATTAAGCAGACCTCCAGAATTGACAGAACTCTGCATCAAATGGGCCAAATGGTTCTGGTTCTGCAACAGTGAAACCTAAATACTTAAGCCATCTAATTGACATTTTGTTTTTAGAAAAAACATGATTACCGATTGGCTTGCCAACCTTTTCTAAACAAGAGTCTACCCATTTACGACCCTGTAGACAAAGTTGTAGTCGGTGATTCTTTGTGGCTGCTATTTCTTCTGTCCCAAGCATCCAAATTCTATCTCCAGTAACACCTGTTAATCCTACTGGCATACCATCATCTCCTTCGATCCCACCACAGATTTCACTATGAGCATAACTGTAATGTATAGCTTCTCCTGGAGTTATACCATGACTCAGCATAATTTCCTCCTGATCTTCTATTCGCATGTGTAGAGCAATATGATCTGCAAAGCAATTTGTAGGGGTTGGAATAATTCTCATCTCAATGCACTTGCCTTCCTTGTGATTAATGCAACCCACTCACAAGTAGAGAATTTGCATGGATGAGCAGTATCATTTTTTATCTCAACAACACACCTTTCTCCTTTGGACATAATCGGAATATTGAATACTCCTTCCTTGTATCTATCGTCATCACTGCTATACCCACCAGCAGGCAATGTACTGGTAACTAATGATTCTCTAACTCCTAAAACTGTTCCATCAAATTTGTAAGTAGAAGTATCTCTTCTCTCAGCAGTTACTTCAATATCAAAATAAGCAGTTTCGTGATAACGAAGTTTGGCATGTCTTACTTGAGTACGTTCAACATTAGCTGCTGCTTTTCCTCCGCCAATCTCTTTATAAAGTTTGAATCTGGTAAACCTATATCTAAATTCATAAGCCTCACCAAAATAAATAGGCTTATTTCTCCAGTCACCATTGGCAACCATTGTTGTCCCTGAAGTGATCGTAGACAGTAAAACTCCACCAGTAGAGGTAGAACTGAATCCACTCCAAGCTTGTGTTGTAGCTTCTGCCGCATAAGGCAGAGTCCATGTTGTTGTCTGAGTATTAGCGTTATAAGTTCCATTAGCAACTCTCATTGCTGTTGGAGTTTCAGTCTCAGTGGAAACTCTTCGATCTAAAAGCAATGGATAAGGAGAACCAGCAGGAGGTTCAGGACTTCTATCCTGCGCTGGCATCCTCTCTAAATAAATCTTCGTGCCATATCGAACAAGACAAAACAAAGTTTCCCTTACGCATAAGATTTGCAGGATTTCATCTGCTCCTGCAAAGTCCCAATACGACCAGCTTGATTGCGCTCTCTCTACACTGTTCCCTGTACTTCTTACGAAATACTTATAGACATAAATACGATCTTTAAATCCTGTCTTATTACTAACAGCAAACAAAGCATTGCTTGTATCATTAACAGTTACTTTGTGAATACTACTTGGCACAAAAGCGGAGACATAACCACTTAAATCTTGTGCATCAGCAGTTAATGCCGTACCTGCACCTCTGACACTAAATTCTCTAAACTGGGAGAAATCACCGTTAGCTTGAGTAAAGATAATACCTCCACCTGCTAGTTGTGGTCTAACATTTGTATCTATTTCAAATTGAGTTAGAACCGTTATCTGCGCTGTTGCTGGAGTAAGAACTGTCTCTGCTGCGTTGAATCTAAATTGATATTGTGAGCTAAAAAGTATTAACTCATCCTGATAAGGAACTGCATATTTAAGAACTGATACTCGGTTATTACTTGCAACAACGTCAATTGGATCAGTGTCTAAAACGGCTGTAACTGTTTCAGGGAAGAAATCAAAAAATGACCTAACCCTAGAAAGGATGACGTTTTCATCAGCAAGGAAACCTAGTCTGTTCTTGTAGATAAAGATGTCATTAATTGCATAGCCAATAAAACTTGGATCTGGTGCAGTTGTTGTATCCCCCGAAATCCGTTCACCCCAAGTTGGAATAACTACTGTGTTTTGCGTTGTCCCATTAGCAGGGCCGAAGTAAAAAGTACCGTTAGGAAGCCTGATCAAGAGATGAGGCATTAGGTCTTTATTGATCTTGTACTTGTCTCCAGGTTTTACCGTTTCACTCCAAGTACCTTCTCCAAATGTTCCACTCTTAGGAAGGAAGGAGACATGGTAATCATCAAAAGAGTTTCCTGGATCACCTTCAATTGTTACTTGATAACCAGTTGGAGCGACAGTTGGTAACTCTGTAAAAGCCTGAACCTTGTCAAAAATTGCACTTATATCTGCACCGCTACGAGCATCAGTTACAGATATAGTGATTGCGCTTGATGAAGTGACATGTATAACCGCACCACTACGAGCGAAAGATACGCCAGATAAAGATGCAAACCCAGTAATAATATTTTGGGCAATATCCTCGGAACTGATTCTGTTTTCTGTAACTGAGCTTCCATCACTAACGACTGGGGCAACTGCTGTTGTAACCGTGACTTCTGTTCCATTGACATTAACTCGGTAAGTTTGACCGTATGTCGCTGCCCTCACCCAAATCAAGGCTTCATGGGCAGCAGGTCTTGCAACAACAGGAGCGGTATCGCTCGTCATTGCTGGTACTTTTAGGGTATTGGTAATAAACGTATAGTCAGCAATTGTTACTGCTCTTATCTGGGATTTCGCATCAGTTACATTGCTTAAGTAGCTATATCCACCTGGAGCACTGACGGTTTGCTCTGCTCCATTTAAATCAAATACCTTGATACTTGAACTGGTAATAACTGCTAAATATTCCTCTGTGTTATCCCTTAAAACTTCATGGATAAAACAATCACCAAAATCTGAGTTAGATACAAGCGCTAGTGTTTCGCTTGGATCTCTTTTTCTTAACCCCTCAACAATTGAAGATGTCCCATTAACTTGTATCTCACCTTGAGATGGATCTCTTTGAGCGTCAGGTTGTTGGCTGACACCCTGAACAAGATTAGGAATGTTATATGAAACTAAGCTCATAGTCTGTAAGCAGTACTAATACGTCTAGTTGCTAGGCCATAAGCAGGCTCATAAGTTGGGAACGGTAGATAATTTCTTCCACCTGTCAGTATGTTTGGCTGATCGACTTGCTGTTCCATTCGCTCAAGAACAGCTAATGCGTCTTGCTCATCTTTTTGCGTATATTTAAAGAGGGCTTCAGACCCCAACATCCGATCTGCGAATACTCTTGCTGATCTAATAGTTACCCATCTATTGAAAGATTCTGGAGCCTCATCCCAAGGAAGAAGCCAGATAACATCAGCCTTTACTTCTGTAACCGTAGATTCCATTGTATATAACCTTTTTTCTGTGTCGTATAGCTTCTCTCCTCTTTGCACATAACGTCCTGCGTAAAGATATGGATCTATCGCAAACTCAGAAATATTGGCAGGTATTCTTATTTCATTCGTTGTTGAATCTTTAGTAAAGGGATAATTGAACTCTGTATTCCAATGCCAACCTTTACCTTGGCCTTCTTTATGAAATTCAAGGAGAGTTCTTTCTGCAACCCTGGCATCCATCACCTGCTCGGTTTCAAGACTGTTGATTGGTTGCTCACCTATGTTTTCCAACAGAACATTCACTGCATTTAAGAGCGTTGTTCGTCCAGGCGTTACTGCTTGATTTGCTATTCCCATTTAACTATTACAGGGCCGTTGCATACATCATAAACGACAAAAAAATAAGAGGCCAAATTAATGACCTCTTTTTCTTTTCTTTCCTTAATAAGTTTACTAAGGAATAACGATTTTGGTTGCAGATTCTGCTCTAAGAACTCCCATTCCTAGTGCTTGTCTTGCGACCATAAGATCCGCCTGGTGCTGAACCTTGTACTCATTTCCAGTCATCTGTAGTTGAGGACTGAGAAGAGTAACAACTCCAACGGCTTCTTTGTTAAAGATTAGACCCTTGGTTTTGCTCAAGTTCTGAGCATAATCAGCGTTGTGATCACCAGCTACGTTTGTATATGCAGCCTGAGTAACGTGATTAGAACTGTAAAGCGGTATGCCTGCAACTCTTAAAGTTCTACCATCTGCAATCGTTCCAGCGCCACCGAAGTCGGTGTTTATTGCTCTACTTGATTGTGAGATTAAGTAATAATCTTCTGGAGTAAATACGGCATACATATCATCAATGCTTACGTCCTTCTCCTCGAAGGCAACTCTTGCATCAAAGATTGCATTTACCAGAGCATCACCTTTTGCCTGACGAGTGGCAGAACCACCTGTGTAGTCAGTACCAAGAGTAATACCGTTACCAGTTTTACCTGTGTTATGAGATTGAGCTAAAGGCTCAGAAGAAACACTCGCAGCAGCGAAGATCATTCTCGCTACACGCTTGTCATACTCCTTAGCTAATGCACGACCAAGTTCCTTTGTATAGACCTGCCTAACGTCAAAATAAGACATTAGCTCGTCTACCTCTAGGACGGCGACATCACTAATCATCAACGCATCAAGACTTATAACCTTCTCATTTAAATCAGAAGGATCATTGCCTGTTCCGTCGATTGTGGAACCAGGTTGGTGATAGCGAGCCAGTAATTTACCTGTAACTGGGAACGCTACAGATTTTCCGCCTCGGATGTTCCTTTCCCTAGTCTTACCTTTGAATACGGTAGCGGTTTCAAAAGCGTCTAAAACCTCGGCAGCACCGAGTTTGAGCATCAAAGCTCTATCCGTATCTAGTCCAGACGCACCCGCACCCCAAGTGGCGGCGGAGCCTCTAATCTGACCAGTACGGCTGAGAACAACAGCCATGAGATTGGTTAGTTAAATTAAAAAAATACTTTTTAGATCGCTCATACCATTGCTCTCACAGGTTATCCGCCTAAACGGGCCTGGTGCTTTGGATGCTATCTGCTTACTAAGTTATCAAAAAACATCAGAATTTGCCATTGTTCTTGCTATTTTTTCCTGATAAGCAGAGTCAACATCGTATAACCTTTGTCCTTTATCGTTCTTTTTATTCATTGCATCTAATACTTCTTGCTTGCTATTGAATCTTTGTACGCTTGGTTCAGTTCCACCCCCGTATAGTTTTGGCTCTACAACGGCATTAGGATTACCCATCATTCCCTGCATTGCTCTTAACGCCCAAATCGCCGCATCTTTATTGCTATCAGCAATCTTGTTGTATTCATCAAGCATCCCTTTATCTAGATTTTTACCTGCCCATTCAGTTACATCCTGGAACGCCTGATCGCCTCCAATTGCATTTCTGACATCTGCGCCATCTTGCTCGCTTAACGCTGGTGTATCGCCTTTTGATGCCTGTGCAGACTGAATGTAATTATCTATTACGTCTTTCGATACGTTAAAGACTTCAGCAAGAGCTTCGTAAGATTCACTGACATCTTCTCCAGCATCGGCTTTCTGCATAACAGCAGCCATGTCTACTCCTTTTTCAGCAAGAGCAGCTACATTTTCTTTGCCATAAAATTCACCAGCGGCTTCTGGCGTATAAGAAACTTCTTGAGTAGTTTCTGCGGGTTCTTCAGAGGAAGGAGTTCCAGGAGCTTCAGCCTCTTGAGGCTGCCCCTTCATTTTCTCTAATGCTTGATAAGCCTTGATGACATCTTCTCTTGAGGCGTTCTGAAACTTCTCAGGGATAGAAGACTCACCTTCTTGAATTTGTTCAACAAGTTTCTCTTGCCCAGGGGCAATCATGCCCTCTTGTTGTTCTGGTACTGAAAGTTGTGGAGTTTCGGTCATGGTTGTTCAGGAGGTTGTTCTTGAGCCATCTGCATGTCCTGTTGTGTTTGGGCAGCATTGGCTAGTTTTTGGGGATCTGCCATTCCGCCCTGCATCGCCTGAGCTATTAATGCTTGTTGCTGCTGTTGCTGCATCTCTTGCATTAACTCTTGCTCTGACTTAACAAGGCCGACAATATCGATACCCATTGAGTACGCCAAACGCTTAATCATTTCTGACGGCTTGACGTATTGAGCCAGGGCTTCTGGCCCCATTGTCTGTCCAAGTGTTTGGACAAACCTCACTAACTGTTCAAGATCATTTCCTCTTCCGATAGCGGCTAAACCAACAGTCATAACTACCTTCACATAGTTCTCATCCATCTTTGGAACTTTGCCTTCTCTCTCTAAAATATTGAGCTTCCTGGAGACATAAGGATACTGAAATTCGCTCGTTAAAATAGAGTAAATAGAACCCAAAGAGTTCTCTATTTCCAATGCTTGTAATCTTATTTCTTCCGCCGTAACTCTTTCTGCATCTCTAGGATTAGATAACATAAATGCCTGAGAAAGTCTTGCTTCTATTTGTTGTTTAGCCTGCATCGCTACTGACATGTCCTGACTTTTCTGAACTTGCAGAGCGAGCACATCGTTCGGATCCCCCGTCACAAAACTTCCATTAGGAGCCTTTGCTAAATCCGCCGCCTTCGTAACCCCTGAAGGTTTCGTCAGAAATAAAATTTTCGATGAGGCTAAAGCCGATTCCGCTACTGCTTGCTGTAATGCCTCTACTGTTTGAAGATCAGCCAGAGCAGCAGATTCCACATAGCTCACCCCGTAACTTGCCCCGTCGATCTTCGTCATCCTCAATGGGATCCAAGGAGAGACATCCACAGGAGAACGGCCCTCGGTACCAGGGATAAGCCTGTTCTTTGCTTCTTGATGCCAGCTAACTTTTCCTCCTTCCCATTTGATATGTGTATAGATACGACACCGTTTTTCACGATTTGCTTTTCCAGGTAACTGCTCTTGGCTTTCAATTCCCTTAAGTTCATCATCTTCCTCCGATAGCATTTGTTTTACGACATCAGGCAATACCTCATAAGCCATCTCTTCAGCAACAATTGCCTGAAGTGGATTACCCATTGGATCTCTCTGCACAACAAACTTGTTGAGATGAAAGACCCTTAATCCTTCTGAGGAGACATAAAGCAAAGCATTGCCGCTGACAAGCAGATGTAGAAGCGCTTCATGGAAAACTGTCCGATCATTACTTGCTTCGATCTCTCTCAATACCATCCTTTCGATCTTGCTTAATGCTTCTTCTGTCTCTGATCGTTGCTCTGGTGTAACCCCTTCTTTTGCTAACTGACCTTCATCAAGTGAAAACCTAAAGAACTGTTGAGTTGGAGGCAGTAAAGCCAGCAACATGCGACTGGCTAAGTTCAGAACACCTCTAGCACCGATTCCATTCCAAGGAACTGGATAATCCTCTTTTGAATCACTCGACAAATCATCAGAATCCTTGATGAGATAAGGAATTGTTAAACGAGAGCAACTCCTAGCCCGATCAAGGTAATAATTCCTTTCAAGCGACAAAGATTCATATATTTTTGCGGCATAAAACTCAGTTTGTTTTAATGCTTTCTTGGATTTGGAATAAGCCATTTAGTTAAACAGAGATGTTTGTTCCTGCTCCTCTTCCAGAAGCACCTTGAGAAGCAATTCTCAAAGAAGCTTGTGTGGTTTTTGCAGATTTAGTTCTATCTTTCTTTGTATTGACCGCTGCTGTTGGGGCTGATTTACGTTGCTGAGAAAGAATTTTCAAAGAACCAGTTACAGCCTTACCTCTTGCTCTAATACCTGCAAGTTTTTCTTCTTGTTCTGCCCTTAAACCTGTTGCTGTTTCATCTTGATCGGCTAAAACCCTGGCCTGATCTGCTTCCATTTGAACTAACTGCGCTTTTTGTTGAGCAGCAGTTGCCTGTCTAGCGTCTGCTAAAGCAGCTAATTCCTTTCTTCTTTCCTCTGCTTTACGATCAGCTTCTTTTTGAGCTTTCTTTGCTGCATTTTCAGCAGCGGTTACACCAGAAACATCTTTAACTGTATTTTTAACCTTCTTCACGCCATAACTAACAGCATCAGTTGCAAGATTTGCTGCACCTTTAACAACATCTGTCACAGTGTTTACAACAGGAGCGCACATCAGTAGTTACCCCCAGAAATATTGAGGCCAGCACCAGCAGACGCAGGAGCGGCGGACTTATCAATTTTTAAAGTCTTAGTTCCAGACTTCTTCTTTGTCTTTGCCGCAGTTGTTTGAGCGCCTTTTGGCATCTCAGTTTCTTGAACTGTTGTGGCATAAGCCGTATTTTGTTGAGCGGCGGCAGCAGCAGCGGCAGCAGTTGCCTCACTTGCCAATCGTTCCTGCAAGTCAGCAGTATCTTGATTTGCCTGATCAATTTGAGCTTGTAGCTGACTTTGGAATTGACCTTGTTGATCAGAGATCTGCTGCTGGAAAGCGTCTAATGATGCCTGATTAGCATCAATATCTTCCTGACTTGGCCCCTGGTAGACAATATTTGGGGCTTTTGTTCCAAAACACATAATGAATCCTCCTTAAGTGATGTTTAGGCCAGCGCCAGTAGCCGACTTCTTGGCGACCTTGCGACCAATACGCAAACTTTGCTTTCCTTTGATTTTTTGTAATCCTCTATCTCTTGCTCCAATCGTGAAATTCTTTGCTGATTCTTCTGGTGGTGGTGGGCCAGCCATTTCAGCAAGCATTTTTGCCTGACGATCTACATTTTCCGCTCTAATTCTTGCTTGTTCATTGACTTTTGTAAGAACAGACTGCTTCTCAAGCCTTGCTGTATTTAATTGGCCCTGGACTAATCTTGTCTCATTATCAATCTGACGTTGAATCGCTTCTTTCTGCAAATTAAATTGCTTATCGTAAGCGTTGTAATCAGGTTGAGTAATTGTTGCTGCCTTTCCACCAAAGCACATCAGACCACCTCCGTCCCTAATGGATTTTGAGCCTGTTCTTCATATTGGTTTTGAAGCCAACGAACAACAGAGACTTGCCCTGAGCGATACCACACTTCTTTTTCAGACAAATTAATATCAGGAGCTTGATCAGGAAACTTTTCCATCAAAGCAACTAACAGTTTTTGATCGATTGGCGGAAGGAAAGCCACTCTAAGGGGTTGTAATACTTATAAGAATATCGGTAAAAACGCTTTTTTGTAACCTATGTTTATGATCTAATTAAATATATACGCCCTTGTAGAATGAAAGACATCACCGAAAAGCTTGCAGATATACACGAATTGATAGTCGATCAGGTATTTGAAGACCTACAAAATGGAGATCGAAAGGCAAGACAAGAAGCAATGATGCTTCTCAAGCAAAATAATGTAACTGCTACAGCAGCAGAAGGTACGACACTAAGAAAACTACAAAATAAATTAGATTTTTCTGGTATGGCAGACAAAGTTGTACCGCTTAAACTCCCAGACTCCGTTTCCTAACTCCTCCATAAGATCTACCTGCTGCTTGTTTCTTAGTCCAACCCATACAGATTGAATCAATCGAGCCAATTGTTTCATCTCTCCAGGCATCTAGCTCTGCTTCTGCAAGAGAATCCGCTCTAGCTCTTCTTTGAACTTGCTGATCTAGCGCTGCACTTTCGACAAAAAAGCCAACTGCTATTGCAAGGGCATCGAGCCGATCATCGAAACTGAGGCAAGCTCTTTCTTGGGTTAATCTTGAACCTTGGAAAAATAAAGAACGACTATATCCATGCTCAGGATCTTCATCATGCAAGCGATAATCCTGTTTTACGACCTTACTTGTAACAATTAATCGGTGTTGTTGTATCAGAGGGCCAAGAGTATCGCAGAGACGTTGTTCCTTACGGGTGTTATGCCTTACTTCTTCAATTGTTACAGGATGTTCTCTCATTAAGTGTGGTTTTAAGAGGGCGGAGAACATTCCATCACCCATATTTGATTCAGCAACGACATAGTTAACTTCCCATTTCTTAGCGACCTTAGATAGGTGCATTAAAACTTCATCGGCATAGCCAAGAGTGGAACCCCCACTCTCTAAAAGGAACATATTTCCATTTAATTCTGCTAAAACTGCCCACGCTAGTTCATCTTGACCACGACCGGCAGGATCCACGGAAAGCACACAACGCCAGTGTTCATCTCTAGTTACCCAACCATTATGAAAGATTGGCTTGTGATAAAACCTATCCGCACCCATCCCAACGCATACCAAATCTTGCAGTCGTTGATCTGGTTGATTCGACCAGACAACAGTTTCAGGAAGGGCTGTTCCATCTATATCCATCACCATCAAATCACCAAGACGAATAGGAAATCTATCGAGATTAGCTAGTCTCGTATTGAGCATGAACTGCAACTCAAAAGAAGCCTTTGTCATAGAGGCTTTTCTTTGGAGAATATCTTCGTGACCAAATCTTTCTGGATCCGTAGGCTCCTCCTGGAGAGCGATGTCCGAGATGACCTCCTCTTGGATCGCAGGGTCGAGGTTGCCCTCGTAGCAATCAAAGTCCTTGGGATACAACGCAGGCCAGTATCTAGCCGAATAGTTCCGTTCTCTTACAAGACGAAGATAAATTGATGTCTCAGTATGAGGCGTACCTAGATAAATAATCTTCCGAGGTAATATCTGACCTTCATCAGGTTTAATGATTGATTGAATTTCTTCTACAGCATGAGCAACTCTTTCTTGCTTTAACTGTGTAATGACATTAGCCAATGTCTCTACATCATCAAGAATTGCACAAGTACAACGCTGACCAGTTGTCTGCCCCATAATCCCCATCGAACGAACAGACGGAGACTGTTCCTTACTTCCAGGACCAACATCAAAAGCTACATTTGAAAACCTATCTGTTGTTCCAGGCATAAGACACTCAAGAATATCTACTTCTCCAATACACCTCAACATAAATGCAGAAAAGTCTGTTGCCTTCACTGCCGTTGCAGAGACAACAAGAATCTTTTCATTGGGATCTACTCTCAACCTCCATAAAGCATAAAAAGACGCAAGAATACTTTTCCCTAATCCCCTAAATGCAACAGTCAAACTCTTATCAGGACCATTCTGCATCCATTCACATACAGAAACCTGCTGCTTCGTTGGATACTCAGCTAAAGCCAACTCCCGCAGCAGATAACAAGTGAAATTTGGAAAACTATCCCTTAATTCTTCAGGTAATGGTTCCCAAAGTTGATTCATTCTGTCTCTTCTTCCTCTTTCTTCTCTTCTACTACAACAGGTGCATCCTGCACATAATAATTAGCAGGCTTCTTTGCTTTTAATGTGTCATCTTTCACACAGCAAGCTCCTTCAAGTCCTAAATCCAATCTTTGATTGTTGGTGAGATAAGGCATAGTTCCCCATAAAACTATTTCCATTCTATAGACAAATACAACAAAACCTCCAATTAAGGAGGTCTGTCTAACCCACGCTGACCACGACCAAGCAGCAAGCTTCAGGGCTATCAATATTCTAACAAAACCGTCTAGTTCTAGGTTCCCTCTTCTCTAACCACCTCCCAGGCCTATTCTTTGAATCCTCTAACCTCCTCTTCTCCAAATACTCCTTCATACCCTCCCTATCTGTCCTTAACCCATCAGTTAATCCATGCTTCTCCCATCTATCCTTCCTCATCGTCTGCTTATATTCATACCTCTGCCTCGCATTAAACTCCATCGATAATCCCCCGTAGAACAAATAACTTGCATATCATACCTAAATATGATTAGATTGGAACCGACATCAGTTCCTTAGGCAAGAACTTACATATATTCTTACTCAGGTCTAACCATACCCTTTATCGAGAGGTCTTAGAGAGTTCTCTCCAGATCTTACCTCGATATATTTCTCAGGTGAATCTCAGGGATGCACTGTTAAATCTTCATTTTGGGTCTCACGATTAAGTACCCAAATCGATATGACCTTAACTGTTTTCCCCCTTGCCACCCCTCGATCGGACTATTTAAACGGATTTTTTCCTGATAATGGCACTGATTCAATGGGTAGCCCTGGGGTGCCTTGGTATCACTGGCCGTCGATCACATTATTAATGTGTTCCGGCTGGCTTAGCCCTGGTCGAACCGCTGGCTGGCAGTCATACACACAAGGAAGCACCCGCCCTAGATCTCCAGAGAACTAATTAAGTTAAGTTTTATTACATTCTATACTTACACTTATGTAATGTTCTACGGCTTAGCTAATGTAGGTTTATCTCTGGCAATTACCACGACCACCAGAGAGAAACTAGACAAATGGCTACTCGTTCAATGATCGGCTTACAGGCCGAGGATGGCACTATCGAGGCAATTTATTGCCACTATGATGGTTATCCAGAATATCAGCTTCATACATTGAGGAAACATTTCTCAAGCCCTGAGAAAGTAAGAGAACTTATGAAAGGCGGAGACATTAGCAGCCTATGGAGTGCTCATGACTGGGAGAGACAACCAAAGGAAGAAGGGCCGCTCTACTACAACGAGAGAGGGGAATCTACTTCCAGCCGGTTTTATGACTCAGTTGGTATGTATTCATTAGGCGCTTTTGATTGTGCTTGCGAATGGGTTTACTACATGGACCAGGGCGAGCAATGGAATCATCACCAATGCGATCAAGGGTTTGACAGCATCACATGCCCTCAAACTGTTGACTCTGAAGCATGACGGCAGCATGGAGGCCTTCGGGTCTCCACGATGCCCTCACAAGCATCAACCACGACCAATTGATTATTTAATCATGTCTAAAAAACAAAAGCATCCAATTGATGGCGAACAATATCTTCTAATCGGAGATGGTTCTAAACCTTCAATTGCTAGGGGTGATAGTTGGGAAGATTCAAAAATAGAAAAAGAAGATATTCCAGAATCTTCTTTATCAATTTTGAAACTTACATGAAATTAACTACTCAACAAATTGAAAGAGTTGCGGAAGACCTGGCTCTTTATATGGTTGCTTTTCAAGGATATGAAAAGCTAGTTGGTTTCGCTCCAGAGCTTGACACCTTCAAGCTTCAAATGGATCATTTTGACTCTATTTATCAAACTTGTAGACCTATCTCTAAATGTTTTTAAAACCACTAGCGGCAAGATTATTAATTTTCTTGCCTCCTCAATTCGTTTATTTCTTTCCTGACTCTGTGATTTATGAGGCTTGCCACATTATGAACAGAGAAATTAAAAACAACGAATGAAGACATCCTGGAGGGCTTTCGAGCCTTCCATGATGTTCTCATTATTGAGACATCAACCACGACCTAAACCTATTTTTTATTTATGGGCTTACATGTCTACATATACAGGGACGATTTAGGAGATTGCACCGCAAATGGTGTGACCTCACCTAAAAGGAATCACAGAGGCTTATGCCTCACTAATGTCGATGGCCCTTTTGATCCTGATGAAGATTATCCAGCTTGCAAGTTGGAGAAAGTTACACATCACTGGGGATCACATGTCAGGATTGTTCCTGATGAAACAGAAGGAAAATGGTCAATGATGGGCGGTAACTATGCCGCAACGTGTGATAGCCGATTCAATGAAGCTATAGAAAAAATGCTAGGACATAATTTCTATGGCGCTCTTCCAGTTCACGACAGAGTAGAAACTGTTGATGGAGGTGGAAACTAATGGAGGACTTCAACGATATGGCGAACACTGCCGAGGCTTATTACCAAAGGCAGGAGGAACAGCGCCAGAGCCAACGCTTACTAAACGAAGCAAGTTGGCGAGCAGGTTATGACGTATCAACCGAAGGTGCTTTAGGGGATTACCCAGAGGACTGCGGATGGTAAACATCACACCTAGATCTAGCAAGGACGATCTAGTCGGAGGCTCTATGGAGTTTATTGACTGGACAGATAGCCAGGCAGAGCTATCAAGAAAACAGATCAAGCGCCAGAAGGAAATTAATTTATTTTTATTCTGGTGTCTTGGTGTCGTATCTGTTTACGCCTTAATCTTTTAAACCTTTATCGGGTCGTCTACTGATGGCCCTTTTTTTATGACTAAATTTGATAGCAATATGGAGCGGGACATGAACCGGTGTGCCGTTGCCCTGGAGAAACTAACCAAGTTGGTTGTTCTTCAGAATGAAAAGAATGATGGCCAGTTTAGTGACATTAGAAATATGCTCGGCTCCCTGGCTGTAAAACAACAAAAGCCAGCAAGGAGGACTAAGAAATGAAACTTAAGCAAGCGATCACCGGCCACGCCCTCCTATTTATGGGAGGGACTTTGGTCTTTCCTGCCATTATTTATGTCTTTGTTGCCATGACAGAACCCTTTTTTCTGTTATTGGTAGGAGGATATTTGATATGGGCAGCAGTCAAGGAGGAAGCACAATGAAAAACAAAGACACTGAGATTAAAAAATTAATTTACTTTTCAAAATTCGGTTATAAATGGTTTCCAGAAAATACGAGTTGGGAAGAAATTAAAAACTTTGAGAATAAATTGGCAACAGGGAAAAAAATAAAAGAAAAAAAAACAAGAAAAGAAAAAATTCAAAAAGCTATCATTCTTGAACGGTATAACTTTTACAAAAAATATGGTAAAGGAAAAAAGGAGGAAGCACAATGAAAAAGAAAAAACAACCTGATGATTCTGACAATTTCTATGAACTTGAAATGAATTATCCGTTTCCTTCTTACGGAACAAGTGGATGTATTAACTGGGATTCTCACAAAGGGAGGTCAGAAAAGATTGTAGGTTCAGTGAAATACGTGATCAATAAAAGATTCCCTGAATTTCATTGGATTGTTGAATTTAATCATCCTTATCTTAAGGAGGAAGCATGACAGACATCCAAAAAACTGCCAGGTTAATCAACTTATTAAGAATTAATGGTATTCAAGGAGGATTATTAGCTGCGGAGGTCCTGAGCTTTATTGCATCAGGGCCACGCACTTATAAAGAATTAGAAAAACTTACTAATTCACCACCTGGGCCAGTTTGTCGAGTAGTCAACAAAATGACCCCAAGAGAAAAAGATGGGGAAGTGCTGGAACCAAGACTCCCTTTATTGGTCAGGAAGAAAAAAAAGAACGGTAGAAGTTATGAATTAACTTTGTCACGAACTGCTCACAATATCCTCGTTGAAAGTGGGTATTACGGCCCTGAGAATGTTTTTTTCGAGTGACTTTTTATACATGAGTCAGAGAGAAAATGACTGTGTAACTGGTTACATCTGGATCGCGAAATCTACGGTGTCGTAATAAAGCAACCTTTAAGCTACAATTACTAGACTGAGTATTTCTACACACGCTATATCACCTAATGCCTGAAGTTATTCAAATTGTATCCGTTGTACTACCGATCCACAGTCATGGACTACATTTGGCAGTATATGGGGAAAACTACGAGGGCAAAGAGGCGGTATCGCTTCAGGCCATCGTCGAAACAAAACCACGACTTCCAAAAGACGAATGGATTTACGTCAATTGGCACATGCTTTTGAAGTCTTCGGGGCTCTTGACCCTGGAGCTTTACCGCTACATCACGCGCAGATCTTTCTCTTTATTGCGAAAGAGGGATCCACCACGTATAGAGAAATAGAAGAGAAATTTGCGTTGAGTAATGCGTCAGCGAGTCGAGTAGTTAACTCGCTGAGCAATGCAGCTAGACATCGACAAACATCACTTGGTCTCTGTGATGTTTATATCGATCCAGAAGAAGGGAGAAGGTACAGAGTGAAGCTAAGTAAGAAAGGCAAAGCTTTATACCGATCCTTAGAGGCCATCAAATAAACCCACAAAACCACGACCAATGGGAATTAGAAAAACTTCTGACGGGGATTGGCTTGCCGATTTCACTGTTGGAACTCAAAGATTCAGGCTAAGAGCAGCAACTAAAGCGCTCGCCCAGGAAAGGATGGGAGAAACCTATGCAAGAAAAGGAGAGAAAATATCTAAGCGAAATTTTAAAGGAGTTAGATATGCGAAAGATGCTTACTCCCTAAGAGAAGCAATCAGGAACACCCACGACCTGAGATGGAAACATAAAGCTTGTTGTGATACTGCAATGGGATATGCAAAAAGCGTTCTTGCATATTTCGGAGAAGATCGACCAGTTGCTTCAATCAAATTCCAAGATATTCACATGATGAGAGAGTTTTTCCTGGAGAAAGGGAACAAGCCTTCAACTGTGAATTACAAAGCAACAACTGTTCGCTGCATGATTAAAGATGCAGAGAAGATGGGATTCATTGATTCTCTTCCAAGATTTCCAGGGAACCTGCCTGAAAACAACACAAAAGAAAGAGTCTTCTCAGAAGAAGAAGAGAAAGCTTTCATCAATTACTTCTTTAGAACTGAAAGACCAGAGGCCGCTCATCTATTTCAATTCCTGATAGAAGAAGGTTGCAGATTTGGAGAATCTCAAAGTCTTAAAGGAAGAGATGTTGATATTTATAAAAAAAGAGTTCAAATCTTAAAAACTAAAAACGGAACACCAAGAACAATTCCATTAACTTCAACGGCAGTTCAGGCTATCGCTCCATTCATGCCAAAGATCAGCACTCACAAGGTATGGAGTTATCAAGGCGAAAAGGGATACAAAGAATTTGGGCACATGTTTGATGTAGCGAAGGCAAGACTTGGGTTAGGAGGAGACAAAGAGCTGACCTTGCATTGCACCAGGCACACATTTGCAACAAGATTTACTGCTAGAGGATTTAGTCTGGTTCAACTCATGCACTGGGGCGGATGGAAATCTTTGCAGGCAGTTCAAAGGTATGCACACGTTGATATTTCACAACTTGAATCGGTTGCTGAAAAGATTGATTCAGAATGTGGTCGAATGTGTGTACCATCAGAATGGCAGAAAAACAGTGCCATAAATGAAAACGGAGGTGCCCAATGGCCAGTCTAGGAGTGAACCTTGACCACATTGCAAAAGTGTTCTGGGTTTAGTTACGGGGTCGGAGAGTAATGTTATTGAGTGTGTGACTGCAATAAGGGCTAGCGCTACGCCCATGTATGTCTCACTATGAACGGGAGACATATAAATGCCAAAATGTCACAAATATGGCACTCCGATGAAGAGCTAAGAGTTGAACAATTAGCCAGGCAATTAAAAGCTCAATTAAGAGCAAAACAGACTCAATCTTCTATCGAAAGGAAGATCAAAGAAAAAGGGAAAGAGTCTGCTCTTCCTTATGGTCAAGCTATATATAGTTACTCCTTAGAAATACTTGCTGAAGCATTAGAAATATCGTTTGAAGAGTTTATCCAGCAAGAGTAAATGGAGCGGCTTATCCATTCTTTGATTCATTTGATAGCACTTATCACATTGCAGCAGTAGCGCTTGTTGCCACACTTGACCAACTCAGCAGAAAAACAAGGATCGCTACTTTCTGCCAGAACTTAGGAAAAGCAATTGAAGATGAAACAAGGTTGATGAGACTGAATAAGAAGTCACCAATTGAGTTCAGACATTTGACCAGGAGCGGGGTGAGCAGAAGAAGAATTGCCAGTAAAGAAGTAATGAAAAAACTTGGTTGCCCTGTTCCTATGTGGACTGATCTTTCGAGACTCCATGTAGGACGTTTTTTATTGGATCATATTGCTCCAGTTACAGGGATCGTTCATGTAATCAAAAGGAGAGTTGGAAAGAGTACACCCAGATTTGTAATACCAACGGCTGAAGCAGAAAGATTTATCAGGGAGTGTCCATCCAGGAACTACAAGACCACTTATACAGCAATGGTTTGCAAGCCTAATCCCTGGAATAATTTATATGGCGGTGGGATGCCGGACAACATGGAACCCCTGATGAGAGTTCCTATCCAGGACAACGAAGAAAAACATACAACTGCATTAGATCATTACCGCATAGCTGATATGAGATTGGTCTTTCAGGCCGCTACTCATTTACAGAACACAGCCTTAAGAGTTGATGGAGAAATGGTTGACCTGCAAAGAACCGGATGGGAGAGCGGTGTTACCGGTCTTTTCCCTTGCTCCAGATCTCCAATGGAAGTACCGGCAAGATTAGGAGATAACCCAAGTGCAGATGATTTAAGAGCTAGAAACAGAATGGCAGCGATGGCCCATAGAGATAGAGAACAGAACAGACCAA
>VTLG01011448.1_pt1 | contig 20896 bp, 36 predicted proteins | sample 4694571 | NCBI WGS metagenome assembly VTLG01 (sample SAMN12604809, study PRJNA352737) | marine metagenome | biome: ENVO:00000447; feature: ENVO:00000209|ENVO:00000569|ENVO:01000036; material: ENVO:00002151; isolation source: viral sequences binned using virsorter ... | reverse complement strand
TACCTACTCTAGTTGTTCCAGCAAGAACCGTATCAAGACGCTTCTTCAACTCATCATAAGACTTGAAGTTACTAGGATCAGTCTTTTCAGAAAGAGCATGTTGCTGTTTCCAGACTTCCTCAATAGCATCATCATTATCAAATATCGCAGAAGGCTTTTCAAACTCTGACTTATCATAGTTCCAGAAACCATCTACCTTACGAATCTTCAACTTGAAGTTCGCACCCTGCCAGAAATCAAATGGATTTACAGGGGATTCATCCTCAAATGCAGGCTGCATTGCTTCCATGATCTTGTCAAAGATTTTCTTACCATAACGGAATAGGAAAACTTTGCCCTCGTTCTCAGGGTGCTTGGGATCACTCACAACATAGATGTTGGAGAAGTATTGCAACTTCCTCTTTTGCTTACGAGCAATCTCTTTATCACTCTCAATACCAGAGTTCCAGAAGGAACTGTTCAACTCTGATACAGGGTCTTTTTGACCAAGCGTGGTAAGAGAGTTCTCAATATACCACTGACCAGTTGGACCTTGAAATGCATGATTCCAAATCTTTGCCCAAGGCATGTCCTCACCTTCAACCGCTGGAAGAAAGCGAATGACTGCATAACCATTACCAGTTTTATCCAGCTCTGGTTTCCACAACCGTTCATCCACATAGGACTTCTTTTCTTGGGGGGCATTCTCTGCTTGGACTGCACCGAGCAGTTTGTCTAACGAATTAGACTTTCTAAGTGTATCTAACGACATATATATCTCCTTATGTAATTATATGTTTTCGTATGTTAATTATTGTATTATATACAAGTTTATACGGAATGTCAAGTCTCTTTGACAAACCGTATTCTATATAGGTCTTTGTCTTTCTCTACAAAATTGACTAGACCATTCCATGAAAGGCCAACCCTTTCAGATTCAAGTTTGTTTGCATCATGCCCGTGGTACAGATGCGAATTAAATACGAGCATTGTATCTTGCGTACAAGGGAATCCTAAAGTACTCGCAGTATTTGGATTGCCCTTCTTGTAATGCTCTGTAAGTGAGATGAATGGCTCAAACTCCATCTTCTGCTTTCTAAATTCCAGAGGGGGATGCTTCTCTTCTGATTTCAGATATAGAGTGCCACTAATAATTGAATTGGAATGATTGTGTACCTTCTGATATCCACCCTTACCACTGATGTTTAGCCAACTCTCTGTAAAGAAGAACTCTTCATATTCCATCTCTAGTGCATTCTCAAGAAAATCCTCAGCACATTCCTGTATCCATGCTTTCACTTCTTGAAATTCTGGATGCAGAAGTATGTTATTGAATTTCTGTGTTCTCAATTTAGTCTGTCCATCAAATCTCTCAAAGGTAAATTTAGACAAGTCTAAAGTATTCATAAAAGATTTGGGAGCAGTATACGGTTGTACTATACCAGTTGGGAATAAAGGAATACCACTCATATTATTTGTAACCTCTCACACAAAATATCTTTTGTTATATGCTTTACATTCTGCTCTTCAAATTCAAGAGTAGAATCTATCAGAAAAAAATCAATGTCATACAAAGAAAACTCTCTGAATACAGCCTTCATCTGATTATACCAATTGTCGGGATTGAACCCTTTCGTATCAGCTGGTAAATAATTGTCTGTACCTTTATATATGTTGTTCAACGGTTTGTCATATGAACTCAAATCGTACCCCAAAATGTAAATCTCAGATGGCTGTGATTGGGCTGCAAGATGTAAAGCCGTGTTACCAGCAGACCAACCTACAGGATAATCTATATTGCTTACAATATCATTTTCTTCCACATAGGTAATCCAGACACCAACATCCTTTTCCATTTTTAACTTGAGGTCATTCATATCAAGATGAGGATTCATGTCCATTGCAACTTTAATTTTCTCTTGTAATGTCGTTGGGTCTTTGCCAGATATAACGCACTGAGCTGTTCTATTTTTACTTCTATGAATAAATGATTCTGGTATATCAAAACCCATGAACATCATATCAGCAATTTCTGCTGGTACTGGACTCCAGTTTGCAAAATGAACATTCTTTATATCACCGTATTCTGGATTGTCCAAACAATATTCAGAGTCATATATTTCCTGCTGCATACCGTAGTCTACTGCAACAAGATTATGAACATACCCATCACGATACAGAGCATTACATCCCCACGTTGTAACGGTATTATCCCCTATATCCTGATGACATGGTTTAAACCATGATCGTGACTCGCCGTTACCTATAACAAGTGCTTTATGCATCCCGAAGGGCACTCCAGCAGGTGGGGAAGAGCTCTGCTGCATGTTTGTCAATACCCCATCCAACATTTTGTGTCTCCTTTTGTGCATCTGGTTTGCATCGTAGATTACATACACGAGCAAACGCATACAGAGTGCCACTCCAATACCATTCAGTCATCATAGACTGCGGCAGAACCATACGAGCTTGCTCTGGTGATACACCTTTTCTCAATAATTCTTCATACGCCCATTTAGTAGAACGAATTGCTTGTTGATAATCATTTACCATCATTGGGCCACTACCACCAGACGGATTTATATCAATCACTTCATCAGAAGAACCTTGCTTTGAATTTTGAGGTCTGCCACGCCATTCTTCTGGTTCGTAAAACTCTGGTTCATCATCAACGTATCGCCGTGATACCTCATTCCATACCAGACCTACCTGATGCTTTACTAATTGTCTTGCAACAAACACTGGCGCCTTAATATGAAACTGCATAGATGCGTGACCAAAGGGACTCCAGTGATTATGCTTTGCAAGATAGTTGACTAGCTTGACATCTTTATCCTTTAGATATGTGCCATCGTTCCAGCCCCAAGTTGCTTTCTTAGAGTAACTAACTCTTGCAGCATTGACTACAGATAGGTCATCACCCATATGGTCAACTAATGATACATTTATATCCAATTATATACTCCCCACAAACTAACCAGAACATAAAATAACTCCATTAGCATTCTTGGAGTATCCTTATCCAGTTTCGCAAAGTATGTCCATCCAGCAGCTGCGATTGCTCCTACAACCCAACCCATCCACTGTAAATTCACATTACCCGAAGTGAGTAATAAAGTCGATATCAAAACCAAAAGTAATGCAGCCCATCTTCCCTTCTCAAAAGCAGGTTTACGATTAGGTGCAATTAAAGTAAGTGTAAGAACCTTTGTCATACTATACTCCTATAAGATGGTGCCGGAGGTAGGAATTGAACCCACGGCCTGAGGTTTACAAAACCCCTGCTCTACCTCTGAGCTACTCCGGCAAACCAACTATCTATCCCGATTGTTGTATCTCCGTTGTGGGCGATACCCCTTAGGCCAACTAGGTTGGCGACTAGCAAGCTTCTTAACTCGCTCGGAAAGTTCAGAGTTAGACTTCTGCAACTCTGCACAGTCAAACTCAAGTTCCTTCACTCTACTAGTGAGTGTCGAAACTTCATTTTCTAGAAACGCTTCATTTCTAGTGCTCATAATGAGACTCCTCTATAAGTTTCAATAATTGTATTCTATACCTCTCAACATCAATTGTCAAGAACCTTTTGTAATTATCCATAAGTTTTTTTAAGTCTGTCCAAATAAAATCCTCATTCAGTTCTTTGTTCCAATTGTCAACGTAGGAAACCAGTTCATCTAATATGATAAGAGTTTCCAGCGATATTCTTTTACCAAAGTATTCTCGTAATAGTTTGGGATGAGTGCCAGATTTAGCCTCAAATAGTGGTTGAAAGTCATTAACCAGTGGGCGCATTTCATCTGCGAATATTGTGTAGAAATTTTGTTTCCTGTATAACCATTCTTCATATGTCTTATCATGAAACCGAGCAACATAGCCAGTTGGCTCATTGATAAAATTTGCTACCAGATAGTTTTCTATATCTTCATGCTTGATGTATTTCTTGGATAGTCGAGCAAAGAAATATCTGTCCTTTCGTTTATAGAAAGAATCCCTCTTGATACGAGTCTTACCTTCGTACTTAAAATAGTTATAATTGGATTTGCTGAAGTGTGCCTTTAATGCACAATACATCAAATAAACGTCAATTGGTTCCATTATTTCTCAGATGGTGACTTAAACATATTTGTAGTCATATTAATACTAAACGATCTTCTCTCGCCATCACCCCTAAAAGGATATACTGAATGTCTAAGGTTGGCGGGAAACAAATACCAATTGCTGACCTTTGGAGCAAACCCTATTCTGTCATTTTCAAAAAATGTTAAGTCGTTAGAACCAGCGTTAGACATTACTTCCAAAACTCCATTATTGACACGGCCCTCTTTACGTTCATTTGATAAATTTGGAACTTTTAAATATCCTACACAAGTTAACTCACAATTTCCATGTGTGTGAATAGGATTATAGTCTCCATCAAAAGACCGTACATACCAAGCAGATTGAACATTAATTTGCATATTATTGGCAGCCTGTACTGCTCGTTTTTTAGACACCGTGAAAATATTTTGTTGTGGAATATATAACTGTTCAAAATATGAAGACACATAGTCACTAACTTGTTTACCAAACCAAGAACCCCATTTATTAACCAAATTTTTTGGAATTAAAAGTTCCTGTTCAACTTGACCGACAAGGTTCTGTGACCAATCTTGTGATTTAGATAACTTTTCATCTTTAACAATGTCATCACAACCTTTATTAAAATCACTCACCAATTCATCTGGTAATTTAGCATGACCTATTGCTGGGCCATATGGAAAGTATGTTTTCAAAGTACTTTTATATTCCATTAAGTAACTCTTTTGTTCTATGTAAATTCTTGTATGTCAGCACGTTTTCGGTCATACTATTGATGGAATCCTTTAACAGTTTACCATGCTTTTTTATCACTTGGGTCAACGGCTGTGTACTTACCTGTATGAGAAACAGTGCTGTCTTACCCAATGTAATCGCCATAGTTCTCTCATGTTCCACACGCAACCATAGACTATCCAATGTGTCATATGATGGTCTATTGTGTAGAGGATGGTTGCTAAGCGTTCCTAGAGGGGATATACCCCATGTATATCGGTGATAACACTTATCACTAGTCATCGCCCTCATGATACTATCACTCGCTTTTCGTAGTATCTCATTGTCTGCTACAGGGTTATGTAGTTCAGATAGAGTCTTTCCCTGTTTATCACCAGCGTTCCAACCACTCGCAAATGCAACGAAACACGCTTCAAGTCTACCTTCGTGCATAATTAATATATCATCTTCTACATCCAGACCAAAATCAATGATGCTATCATACTTCTTTGATATACCTAATGCGGCTGTTGTTTTGTTTACTAGGTTATTTTCCTTTGCGGTATCTGTCTCAAACCATACGTTTTCACCTAGAGCATCCAGCTCTTTTCTTCTCTCTTGAAGAATGCTCTTGTTCATTTTGTCTAGGTGAAACTTTGTTCGAGCGTGCTTCTCAAAAGAAGGTTTCATAGTAAACGGTACTTTAATAATATTATTCATCGTAATTGTTAATATACTCTATTATTACCTGTTTGTCAATGGACTCTTTCAATATTTTTATATCACCATCTTTGGTGTATATGTAAGCCTGCCAACCTATACCGTTTGCGGGCCCTTGGTGAATATATCTTATCTCTCGTATTTTAATCTTTTTTGGCATCTGACCGTTGGTCAAAATGTTTCATAAAGTTGCATGAGTATATCAAAATTATAACCTTGAACAAGTATACAACTCTTTTGTGCAGCGAAATGTTCAACTATAGCAAACTGCTTATTAGTAGGATTTGCATACACTTGTATAAGTGATGTTATCGCACCCATAGAATTTAGATTTGTTCCAAGTGTAACTGGTTTCATTCCACCATTCGTTTGTATATGATTCTTTACTACCGGCGTATCATTACATGCAATGGGTTTTTGCATCATAACAATTGAACCATATTGAGGTCCAGGCGATAACTGAAATGGTAGCTGTGGTCTTATTGATGGTACAGCACCACTATTAGGTTTCCAATCTTGGTCTGGATGCTCTGGAATCGATTCCTGCGAGTAAACGATAGTTGGGATAAGTAAAAATAGGGTTCCTAAAACAAGTAAAAATTTCTTTCTAAATATTTCTTGGTATACCCGTATCATTTGTTTCATTTTGTTTGTTCCATTCAGCAACGGAGTCTTTCAAAGCGTCTAAGAAATCACCCTTTTCTTTAATAAATTCTTGAACAGTACCATCTTCTGTTACAACCAAAATCACTACCTGACTAACATCAATTCCTGTTAGCTCAGTAAACATCTCTGCATATGCAGAACCTTGAATGTAGTAATTTTCGTTCCATGCGTCTGATCGTTCTTTAGTAGAAGTCTTGAAATCTATGATTGAAAGTACACCTTTATACTTTGCAATGCAGTCAACTCTACCTGCTACCTTATATTTATTACTATACAAACCACACTCTTGAGCATATATGTCACTTATATTGTTTAGGACTTTATCACGAAAAACCCTAAACAGTGCATAGTGTAGAAACTGCTTCTTGTGTTCTTCCCACTTTTCTGGCCAATCATTTTCCACATTATTAAGGTAGTCCTCACACATATGGTGAATAGATGTACCCCTTGCAGCTGCTCTCGCTGCAACATAGTTTGCAACTTTATCACCAACCCTCTCACGCCACTTTATCAATCCCTCTTTTTTTCGGATTGACAAAACAGTTGTGATTGATGGATAAACTCTATCTTGTGGTGTTATATAGAATCGTTTTCGATTTATTGTCGTTGTTTCTAGTTCTGGTAACTTCACTGGTACATGATTAAATCTTGACATTATTTACTCCATCGCTGTAGTTGTGCTTCCCCATATTGGAGTAACATTTCTCATTCTCTTTACAAGTCTCTCTGCTCGGTTTGTTACTTGACGATACCATCTACTGTCTACCATTTCATCGGCAGCTGCTTGCCAATCACAATCATCAATACCACGCTTCATACCTTTAAATTTAGATAGTCGAGTGAGGCCCATATTAAACATCATATTTGCTATGATTAATTGTACTTCCTCTGGAAGATGGTAAAAATTGTGATATAGCTTTTTACAATCTGAAAGAACCGTTTGTACATCTTCTTCAAATACTTCATGTACTCTATACTCATCAACATCTGTACCAACAGACCAACCATGTTCCATGTCACTTTTAGTAACTAGATGGCCTATGCCGAAAGTTGGATATCCTAAATGGTCTAGGTAAATTTCATACACACAACCTTCATCTTCATCTAATTCTCTTCTTAATTGATCAATATCCATTATTCAATCCCCATACCTAACTTTATCTTATTAATAAGATAACTGCGAACAAAGCCACTACGAACAATATCGCCAATGGTAAATTCACAGCAATGAAATTCTTCCATCTCCTCTAGGATACGGAGAAAATCGTGTAACCCATTTCTCTCATTCTGCCTCTGTAAATCTGTCTGGTCAAAATCACCACAGAATACAATTTTAGAATCTTGACCAACCCTTGTTATGATTGTATCCAGCTCATGAAAGTTAAGGTTCTGACATTCATCTACTATAATGATACTGTTATCAAATGTCAACCCCCTTAGAAAAGAAGTTGACAAAAAGTATAGTGTGCCTTGTCCCTTTAGTCGATCATAGAGATTATTAAACTGCTGCTCGTTCTGCATCTCAAACATAAACTGTACCATGTTCTGATACGGCACTTGATACAATGCAGCCTTATCTTCTTCATCGCCTGGCAGAAAACCAATCTCTCTTGTAGGAATAAGTGACCGAACTAATACAACCTTATCGTAAGGTTTCTTTAAGTCCATTACATCTTGAAGAGCAAGATATAGCGATACAAATGTTTTACCTGTACCAGCCGCACCAAATAGAAACTGGTTCTTACCCTTCTTCCATGTTTCAAAAACTAACTTCTGATTATCAGTAATTGGTTTGACGGTAACAAGATTATTGTGATTTATTTCTTTATTTTTTTTATTACTGGTCATGGTCTTTCATCATTCAAATAGTCATCCATCGGCACTGTGTTAACAATTTTACCCCAATATTTAGGGGAAGTGCAATATTTTCCTGTCATACGATCTTTGAAGAATACTGAAAAATTTTCTGCATTGGCAAAGAACCAAAGTGGCGTTCCTGTTCTGGTTATTCCCACAAATGCTAACAGTTGTTCTCTTTCTTCAGTTTGTTGCATCAGTTCTTCGTATGAGTCTACACAATACATACCACCTTGAGTCTGTGCTGATAAAGATGAGTTAAAAGTTAAACTAGCTACTGCAATAGCAACTAGGAATATAATAGTCTGTTTAATTTTTGTCATAAGACATATCCTTTATAAAGGTGAGAGGGGGGAGCCGGGGGCGCAATACCCCCCTCTCTGGCATTACATGGGCGGATTGACTTCCCAGCTTACAGAGATGCAGCGCATCGGTGCTGAAGTATGTATCTCTCGCCCGTAACACCAAGACTATTTATATCACCTTATGTTTTTTCAAAACATTTCTTGTTTTGATTTCCTTGTGTGATTTTGTTTTAGTACCGCCATATCTAGCAGCCAAAGGTGAGCCTGGATGAGAGTTTCCTATTTGTTCCATACGCTCAGTAAATCCACCATCTACTTGGGGGCCCACACCCATAATATGATCCCCTGCAAAAGAAGGTGCAGAGTTCCATGCCTGTTTAATTTCGGGATTGTTTTTCAGCAAGCTTTGCATTTCAGCAATAGACATCATCTCTGTCCACTCTTCACCAGTTTCATGGTTTTTAAAGTCATATGTTGGCATTATAATTTCAACTCCAATTGATTTGCATCACCACCAAGCAGTGAAACTTTATACGATAAAGAATACACTGTTTCAGATAATTCTTTAACTCTTACCTGTAACGAATGAACTTGCTCTTGCATACTTGCAATCTCTGTTTCTGCTAAAACTCTATCAACCATGTCACCCCCTTTATGACGCTCTTCACGCAATCTGCGTCCCATATAATCATGATAAGATTCTCTTCTCTTCGGTGCTTTTCCGAATACCGTCTTTGTTGTTTTTGTCATTGAACCACTCCGGCGTTTCTCTATTCTTCCATGTAGCAAAATCAGACTTCTCTTCTATATAGTAAGTCTGATATGCAGACACAGTGTCATCCCCCTTACAATAATCTGGCATACATTGTGGGGGATCAGTGAAGGGTACGCCAGTAGGAATATTATCGGGAAACCTGTATAGGGGGCCGGACAGTCTTTCAGTCGCGTGGAACTTTCCATATCGGTGAGTATACTCACTCATTAGTTCACTCATATGTCGCCACAACCATCTGTAGCTAGACTTACTGGAACGAACCCATATGGTACTAGGATGATTCTTATGAGCCATCTTATACAACCCCTTCTCATCAGCATACTCATCACCATCAAGTACACGATGAGCAGTAGAGAGCATCTGTGCGCTCTCTAGTATCATCTTTACAACATGCTTGTCGCACATCATTTGTGCGGCATCTCTAGGATTCTTGTCTAGATAGAATATATTCATCAGTAAATTCACCCCACCCCATTACAAAATTTTCTGCACAATCTTCAGCATAACTTTCACTATGCGGTCCCATGTTTCGTAATTCATAGTGTCCAGCGGCATGTAGCATTTCTACAAAATATCCCTTTTTATCTGGACACCACATAACATGGGCTCTGCGACCTTTGTGATTACCATCACCAAAATAGACAGAGAGTTCTTCCATATCAGTCGTTGCTGCCATTATTGTATTTCTCCAAAAGGTATTTGGATACAGTAACACCTTTCTTTTCAGCACGTTTCATAATATATCTCTTACGACCATCACTTAGTTTGGTGTAGTCCTTCCCCACATTTTCTGAATATTTTAAATTTATCATCGGTTGTCACCATCTCCCTTAATTTTGTTACTCTTCATTCGCCGTCGCAGTTTATCAACATTCCAATATGCAATGTCTTCTAAGGGAACCCCAAGGTCATCAGCAAGAATAGCAAGATACCAAAGTACATCACCTAGTTCATCAGCAATACTGCCAGTAACATTAACCAATGAAGAATCGCCACGAATAGTCTTCTTTATCTTATCTGCGACTTCACCAGCTTCTCCACACAAACCAAGTGCCGGATATACTACCTTGTGTTCCTCTGGATATACCGCTGTTGAGCGAGCAAGTTTTTGGTATTCATTAAAGTTCATCATGTATCCCATCTGTAAAAAATGTGGTCATTAATTTCCGTAGTTCTTTGTTTCGTTTTTGCCCATGAGGGACTCACATAATCTGCATGATAAAACAAAGCACCATCTGTAATATCTATAAATGGATGTTCATTGTATAGTATTGATTCAATTAAGTCAAGTATCTCTTGATACTTTTCTGTATTATATGGCGTATCATCTTTACCATCACAGTACCATGAAAACTGACACTTGTGTTTTATGGGATAATAGATTCTATCCTCAGTGGGCAAATTTTTGTGTATCCTAGTTTTCCAACTTTCTCTTGTCGGGCCTTGATAGATAACACCGCAAATAGTATTGGGGAATCGTGAATCATTCACACGATTTAGAACAACAGCAGTTACGCCAAAAAGACCAGCGGTCCCTTGACCTCTGGCCTCATGATATACATTCAGTGCGAGACATTGTGCTGACGCACTATGAACATCAGTGCGTTCAATTGTTGTGGGTTCGGCTTCTTTAGGAAACAGAACCAATGCACAAATAGCAACTGCTGAAATAAGAGTTATGATATAGTTCACATCTCACCCATTGTTTGTTCATAATATTCTGTCACAAAATCCTCATCTACATATGTGAGAGTTTCATTGCAATGTGTGATTACATCCTCAATATTGGTGCAATCAGAAGCAACAGCATCATTCACTGCTTCTTCCATATCCATCATCCAATTTTTCACTTTACTCATTATTCAATCTCCTAACGCTTCAAGTTTTTCTTCAAACAACAAATCTGCAGCTGCTTGAATTTCATGAGGAAAATATCCAATCATATTCTTCCTCGCCTCTGCAAGACATTCTTCATAAATGTCTTCATACATATTTTGAACTTGCCATGGCAAACTCATTACTTTACTCCTTCTTGCATTTCATCATCATCGGCAATACCGACATCCTCACAAAACCTAACAAACAAACCTAACTGTTTACCAAACGCTTCTATCTCCCAAGGATAATCCCAATAGTTTATATCATCTAATTTAAATTTTGTCGTGTGAAATCGTACCATCGGCGACTTTGTGTATTCGTACATTTCACCCTTTGCCCATTGTTTGATATGAACCATTTCGTGAGCAAGAGTAATTAGAACATCCCGAATAGAAAATGTCAAGTCAAGTTCTATAGTAAACTCTCTTGGGCGATCACAATAATCATCTTCCCATACGGCCGTACCTTCGTTACCTTCTTTGGTCATAAGGTTTCGCCGTAGATGGATATTGATTTTCAGACTATTCATGAGTCTCTTACCCATGAGTTTTTCTGCATACCACTGAGCAGCTTGTTTAACAAGTTTACGGTTCTTCTTATTAGAACCTGTAATATTAAGTAGCACTAGGCACACCCTTGTATTTTTCAAACGCAACGTCTATGCGCTCGGTCTGCTCTTTCCATCTGAGAAAGTTTTGGAAAGTTGGGCGTTCTCCACTTTCAAAAACCCACTCGTTATACGCTTGAATCATTTCCCAATCAGTCATCTTTTATCCTCGATTCTTATTATGTACCTATCATACCATCCTCAGAAGGATTTGTCAAGAAGAATCGTGTCTCCTAAGTCATTGATTCTAAAGGGTTTTTGAAAAAAGTCCTAAGTCATTGATTCTAAACGATATTATCCATTTGCGGGGCCAGGTGCTTGGGGATAGACAGGATCATCGACCATATATTCATCATTCCAGTTAAATGCCTCTTTGACCACTGGAGCAGAAAGTCCCTTATACACTTGATGCAACTTCTTATCCTTTGCAGCGACAAGAACAGCTGCTTCAGTATGATGAAGACCTTCTAGCATCTGAACAAACATTGTCTCTCGTTTGTTTTGAGTAATCTGATTATTACCGCCTTTGATGAAATGATACAACTTACGAGACTCGTAAGATAGAGAAGCATGCTCAGTTCCTTCTGGTGCTTCATTGCGAGTATAAGGTACATCACCATCTGGCAACTGCCATTCGATATTTGAATCAAAAGATGATTTGATTACCATTCTTAAAGATTGATGATCATTCTCTCGCAGAATATTCACCTTTTCCTGTTTAGACTTCGCTTTTGAAACCTTATCCAAGATTTCCGAAATTAATAAATCCATTAAAATTCTCCTATAGATTCAGTGAGATTTTTCAATCTCTTTTGTATAAAGTAATTTAGTAGTTTGCTACGATCACCAAAGGGAGCTTCATTATATGTGTCAATTATTTCCCTGCTAAGCTCATCAGGTGTATAAGTCAGATCAATTAGCTTTCTATTTCTTTGGTAATTTCTTTTCACCTCATCATTGGGTGCAACATCTTCAAAATTATGATCCATCCATGAAGCAATTTTCTTTTTACCCAATGGTCGCTGTCGCAATCCATCAGTAAATGTGTTGTCAGGGGATAATACATTTGGAACACCATCACCACTATCTCCCTTAAAAACATGCTCTTTGAGATAACCGCCAGGATTAGCACCATTCACTGTTTTCTTGGTGATTGGACTGAACTGTTTCACATTAGGAAATCTCTGGAGCTGAATGAAATCCTTATCACCAGAGATTATCATAATCTCTTCTGAAATAGTTGCACAAAGAGTTCCTATGATATCGTCAGCTTCTGCACCATATACTTCAAGACATTTGTATGGCATATTGATTTTAATTTCTTCCTTGATTGCGTTTAAGCACTGAAAAATTGCATCCCAATCTAAGTCGGATTTCTCTCTACCCTTGCGTCTACTGGCTTTATATTCTGGAAAGAAGTCACGCCTCCAATAATGTCTAGAGTCATGACATAAAACTAGCTCACCATATTCAGAAGAAAAGCGAGTGCGATACATTCTCAGAGAATTGAGAATCATATGACGCACCATCCTATCATCAGGCTCCTTTGTCTTATTCATATGCAAGTGCATCATCATACTTGCAAGAGAAATTTGATTCATATCAACTAATATCATTTTTTATGCCAACCCTCTGGAATAAAAAAGTGAGCATTAAAACTCATGCTTCGCCGTTCTCCATCACAATAAAATGGATAGACTGTATGATTTAACCATGAAGGAAACATTAACATCTTACCCAGCTCTGGATGAAATAAAAAAGTATCGCTTCTCATATCCTGTTTTTCACCGAATTTGAAATCAATCAATCCACTTGTCGGATAATGATCTCTTTTCTCATTTTCAAAATGGTCTTCCATACCATCTGGAATCTTCAAGTATATTACTGCTGAGAAATTACCACTATGAGTATGCCAAGGATTGTACTCATTCTTATACTGACTGACTACCCAACTTTGTGCTAGATGAATGTTTTCCTGCCCAGGCGGTTTTTCATTTCCAGCTATTCTAATCCATTCATATGCCCTATTTTTCTCTATCAGAAATTTAAGATAATCAACACAAGCCTGTTTCATGATACCCATACAGTAAGCACCATCTTTTTTAGTTGTTATGGGAATCTGAACTTCTTTGTGAACTTTTCCCACAAGTTTATGCGACCAATCCCATTGAACAGATTGTTTCTCATCAGATAATACATTGTCGCCAACTTTATTTACAATATCAATAAACTTTTTAGGAACCTCAGTTTCCATAATTGTTGGACTAAAAATTTCATGAAATTTCGGGGTCATCATCATCACCAAACATTTTAATATACTCTTCCAATACTTCTTGATTCACTTCAGTTGCTATAGTATTGTCTGGGTCAACTGATAGCTCTACAAGACCTTCAAATAATCCTTGCGTTGGATGTTTAAGTCCTAGACTTCTATATATACTTCCTTTTGTCATCTCTATAATCAATGCCACATCACGAACAAAGGCGTTCTCTGAAATATCAACACCGTTTTCACCCAAAGTGTGCATCAATTGAACGACAACCGTTTGAGTCAAATCCTCAGCCCAAGCAAGTTTTTCCTGTAACTCAATAGCAGTTTCGTCAGGAATTTTTACTTTTCTTTTTGTCTTTGGCCACGGACCCTGTATTACGTTTTGCTCTACGTTTTCGTTCTCCTGTTCCGACATTAGAAATTCCTTGTTCTTCGTTAAACATTTCTTGTGTGTATACACAACCTAATAGTGGGTAATAAGTCCCAACATCAAATTTTGGTTGACCCTTCTTTGGGCCATCAAAATAATATGCTTGTGATGTACAACGATACTTAATTTTGTATTGTTGATGTTCACCATAAAACATATCTATCCAATCACCATCTCTCAGATATCTTTGCATATTGCGAACATATCCTTCATGAATACCTAATTGAGCTTCTGCACCTTTTACCTTTTGTCTTATACTAGATCGTGCAGAACTCGCAAGGTCTTTCTGTGACTTGATCCATTGCTTGACCTTGTTGGGATGTAATGGATGGTCATTAGAAAGATTTCGTAAAGACTCATGAATACCACTCATACCATAATCAGGGTCTTTTGCTTTACGTTTTTCCCTCGCCTTTTCCAAACGTGCTGCCGCAGCGACACGTTGTTCTTCACTCATGCGCTTGCGTGGTTTACGTTTCTTAGGTGCTTGCCAATCGCTGTTGTCAGTTTCAGCGACTATTCTTTTTCTTTTTGCCACCACCCATCTCCTCTAGTTCACGTTTCACTTTTTCACGTTTTTGTCTGCGAATACCAGCAGCCTTTTCTCGCCTGCGTTTCTCAGCTCTTGATGTAAAAAATTCACGTTCTCTTAATTCATTAAAAAGACCGTCTTGCTGTAACTTCTTTTTCAGAACACGAATTGCCTGATCTACGTTACCATTACGAACTTCGACTCTCATGATTTATCCTTCTCTATTGCAGCTCTATTGAAAGCAGCAAGAACTTCGCTAATCGTTACGAGTTCCTTTTCACCATCTTTATCAGTTTTAGTGACTATGAATCCATCTTTCTCTAGTTTGTCTAAGCAGTGTGCTATAGACCTTGTGACAAAACTTTTAGACTCAAGATATGCCCCAAGATAATATGCTATCGCTAATAAACCAACAGCAATAATTGTGTGTGTTAAACTATCCATATTAATATTTATATACTATACAGGAAAAATAAAAGAATGTCAAGAACCATTAGGTACACAGCCCTATGACAAATGCAGTAACAACCACTCCAATACAAAACCCAAGCATACAGGAACGTCCCATATCGCTATCATGCCAAACAGGTTGATTTCGGAAAAATGCATCGGATGCCGCATGGCCCGTTTTAAGAGATTTAAAGATTTTCATCGGTTATACCTTTTTTACAATTATGGTACATCCTACCACACTCAACAAGGTTTGTCAAGTACTTTATTTTGTGGTGGCTCGGTATACTCCATCCCAATCTTCGGGCAAATCTGCCTTTTCCAGATGATCTATACGTTTTTCCATCATATCGTAATATTGAGTTAATGCACCCCCAAAGGAATCCCGTAAGTCATTTATCCATCTTCTTGCAAGAGTCCATTTCTGAGTTCTATACCAGTTCAAGAACTTATCATGTTGTTGGCGTGGCATTTCGTAGTTCATACTGTATTCCAGTGCATAGACTGTTCCAAGAGAAGTGTATATTTTCACAGGCTCGGTTTTACCCTTAACTGCGATTGTATCCAGTTCAATCATAACAAATTCATCTTCCATTTCCTTTGCAGTCTCTTCACCAATAACTATCTTCATACCATACTCCTTACTTTGTCCTTCCAGACGAGCAGCAAGGTTTACTGCATCACCCAAACAACTATAATCAAATCTCTGGTCACTTCCCATATTTCCCACAACTACTTCTCCTGTATTCAATCCGATTCCTACATTGATTGGTAGGGAACCTTCTTTGCCTAATTCCTCATTCAAGTCTTTTAGATGTGCTAACATTTGATGAGAGGATTTGATAGCCATCTTTCTTTGGTCTTCTACATCCAGTGGAGCGTTCCAGAACGCCATGATGCAGTCACCCATGTACTTGTCAATAGTTCCACCATTGGCCATAATAATGTCTGTCATTGGTGTTAGAAATCTATTGATAAGTTTTGTTAACCCCTGTGGGTCTGTTTTGAACTGTTCACTGATAGGTGTGAACCCTCGTATATCACAGAACAGTAATGTCAGCTCTCTGGTATCTCCACCAAGTTTTAACAGGTCTGGATTCTTCTGTAACTTCTTAACCATTGCTGGTGCGAGGTAATGCTCAAATTGTTTCTTGATGAGCATTCTCTTTTTGTGTTCTTCCATGAACCTGAGAAATGCTGCAATTGCCCATGCAACAAATACCGTAAATACTGGATACGTCCAATCCACCAGCAAATCATGTTTAGTAAATAGATGCGAACTACCATAGTATAATCCTACAATAGATGCGGGCATAAGAATTGCACCCACATACCAAGGTAGCAATAATACCGCAATCATTAGGATTAGTGCTAAACCAAATGACGCACCTAGTTCTGCAAGATTTGTCCAGTATGGTCGAGTAATATTTCTACCCGACATCATGGTAGTGGCTGCAGCTGCGAGTAAGTCATGGTTGTACATATTACCAACAGGTGTAGCAACAACGCTGTCTAAACCTGATGCAGTAAGAGACAGGATTACTATTTTACCAGACAGGTCTGGTAGTTCCTCATGTAAAGGATAGACCTCTGTTTTATGCTTGAAGTCAATCCATATATTACCATTACTATCGGTTTTAGTAATACCATACTTCGGTATGCGTAGTGCTTCCACACCAGCAACACTAGTCTTTATTTGATAACTGATATCACCTGATGCTGTTCTAATTATCTCCATCGACATAGAAGGATATATTTCTCCATCTATATCAACTGCAAGGGGAACCCTTCGTACCACACCATCTTTTTCTGGTGCAATGATAATCATACCTACACCAATTGCTGCTTCTGCAAATTCTTTTAGTGGACCGACTGCTGCACCATACCGATATAGCCATCCTTCCCAAGACGCACCAACAGATGAAACTCCTCTTGTTACAGGATTACCCTTTGTTACATTGCCAGGCACTTGTCCTATAACAGTTGGAGTTTGCATTAACATTTCGGTGAACTTATCATCTTCACCAAACCTGTCCGGCTCAGCAAATAACATAGGAAGTACTACAAGACCAGCACCAGAACTATACAGTCTATTCACTTCTTCTGCTAACTGTCCTCTTGGAAATGGCCATTGACCATACTCTGCCAGAGTATCGTTGTTAATCTCTACAGTTACTATGTTGTCTATGATTTGTGTTTGCTGTTGTCTTTGATGAGAGTCAAGACCTTTGAGACTTATAACGTCTAGAAACCAAGGATTCGTAAATTTGATTCCACATAATATAGCAATAACCAATAATGATATAATCCACTTTTTCATTTCACCTGTCCACTTGTTATTGTGTTCCTTGTGTTGTATTTATAGTGCAACCTAGAGCGTTGCTACATGTGTTATCTAAATTATAATATTGAGCAGTACTACCTTGCTGAATTAAATCAAAGTCGGTACTGTGTCCATCTAAGTTAACTCTTGCTCCATGATTACCACTACCACGTTGAGTAATATTTACCTCATGGTCTGCATCTAGTGTAACATCAAGATAGTGAGTTCCAGTGTCTTCCTGTATAAATGTTCCTTCATTACTATTTCCATTTACGTCTAGGAAGAATGTTTTTTGGCCACTATCTTTTTGGGTAATAGTTAAATTGTTACTACCGCCATCTATATGCCCCTCAAAGAAATGTCTTGATAATGTTCCACCGTCATATTGAGTAAGATTGAGAACATTGGAGTTTCCATTAATATCTAATACTATTCTATGCTCCCCCTGATCATTTGCATGATCACCTTGATTTATTGTTAAGTTTGTGTTATCACCATTTATATATAATCCTATTCCATTTTCATCACTGCTGCCGGTTGTAGTTACATTACCTTGTTTTATAGTTAATACAAGGTTATCTCCTGTTACCGTTGCAGGCCCAGACCAATCTTCATCTACAATAAAATTATCCTCACCATCTTGCTGTATATTAATTGTGGGGTTGTCACCTACTTGTATTATACAAACATTACAACCATTTTCTATACTGGCATTCATTGCTGCATTCTTTATAGTAGTTTGACTAGATGTAATTTCTACAGCGTTTGTTGTGGACATTAAACTTGAAGGTATATCTGTCATACATGATGTTGAAAAACTGGTACAAGTTAAACTATAATGTAAATCAAAAACAGCATGACCACCCCATTCGTACCACCACATCTCAATAGCATACCACTGGCCTCCTACACCAGACCATGAACCAGTATTATTCCAATAACTTGGGCCTTGTTGTTGCCAATCTTGTATAACATTAGTACCACCTATGTTTAATACAAATCCATCATCTGTTCTACCAGCAAAATAAACAGTAGATGTTTCACCAGCGGTGCCTGGGTGTTTAAAATAACCCCATACCCTTATAGCAGTTGAATTTGATCTATTAGTACCACCAAGAGATATTGTTCCACTACCCCAATCGTGATTTACACTATTTACTGTGCCAGAAGCTAGTACCGTAGTACCCATATTATCTGGGCTACTATTTGATCCATCTGAATTATAAACTTGACTACCATTAACTACATCAACATATGGGTTTTCTAAGTATGGTGCATAACTATCAACAGCAAACACTTGGTAGTTTAATACACTATCCCCAGCATATGCAATAGTAGCAATACTACTGAATAATAATGTCAATAGTAGAAGAAAAACCCGCTTCATCTGTCCTTATCTCCGGCACAACACTGCCCTTTTGATCTATGTTAATTTTATGTCCATCCACTCTATCTATAGTAATATCTATTACACTATTCTCATATTCCCGAATCAATTGAACTGTGTCGCCTTCAATAAGAGTTGTAACTAAAGTCTCTGGATTATACCCAGAAACTCTACCATCTGTACTAGATATTGTTCTTGTTAATATTGTGTTTGGTTTTTTGTATTTTTTGTTTAATTCCTCTAGTATATTTAATAGCAAACTAACATCCAAAGGATTAACATCTAATCTAGTAAATCCACCCTCTTCTTCTTCCTGACCTTCACACTCTTCATCTAAACAGTTTTTGTCAATCTCCTTCTCTTCATCTAAAAAATTTGCTAGGTTCTTTTTCTTTTTATCTTCAACCGCAGCAGCTTCCAAATCTTCCTTCTCTTTAGGTGGTCTAATGATTAACATATTATTAATCATACTTTCAGTAAGGTCAAGCATTTTGGGTGGTGTAGGATTCGTTTCTCTTGACCTGACTGATGTTGCTTGAAACGCTCTAGTTAATATCACCTGACCTATATCAGACTCTACTGATATCTCTCCTACAGTCCCATCAGCATTAGGTAGCAGTATAATAAGTGATTGACCTATTTCATCTACTGTCATACTAAATGCGGTTCCTCGTACTGCTATCTTAGCTGTGGGAGTTCTTATATCCACATTTTGTTTGTTCAGTTTTGCTATATTACCACTGGCATATCTGACTGTACCAGCAGCAACTTTTAACGCTAACTTAGAACCCTCAGCACTGTTAGGATCATAGATAAACTCATCTATGATGAGAGAACTTTGAGAGCTCACCGCCACATTAGTATCATCTATAAATGTGATACCAAGCTCCCCTTTACCAGTTTTGACATTATCCATAAACATAATGTCAGACTCTAAGTTAAGGTCAGATTCCGTTCCTTCTCTCTCAACAGACGTAATACCTTCTTGCAGTACTACATTACCAATTGTTTCAGCATATGAAAACTGAGGTAATGGTAGTACCAACAAGATTGCAATTAATATCCATCTCACGTTAATCCGTGATAATGATATCAACATCTGAACCGGCTGCATTAGTTACCGTTAAATCAACATCTGTAGAATTAGCTCCAGTTTGGTTGAAAGTAAAATCACTAGTTCCACAAGCACCAGTACATAATAGTTTTGTTTTATGTGCGCCTGCGCCAGTATGTGTAACAATTATATCAACATCATCACTATCGGTTGCAATGTCAATGTCAGTTGTTTTGTCTGATCCAGAACTGGATGAGTTTTCAGTAAGTGCTATATCAATATCATCTCCAACAACATCCACAGTAACAGTTACATCTTGAACTGTAGCTGCCGAACCAATTGTGTATGTAGTTACACCACTACTTCCTTCTCTATTTTCTATAATAGAAACATCATCCGTTGCAGCAGATGCTCCAACATTCAATGCAGTAGTATTAGTACTACCAGTTTGATTAATCTTTAGATCGTCTGATCCAGATTCACCAGCGCCGATAAAATCACCAGTTATCGTATTAGTAGCACCAATTAAGTCAATATCAACATCTAGATTGTCACCAGTAAGCAGTGTTCTATCGTTTGTTGTACCAATAGCATTTCCATCTCCATCCATAGTTATGTCTAGGTCTAAAGCAGCACCAGACTGAGTGATGTAAACATTACTGTCAGCAAAACTTGCACTTGTCATAATAAAGAACATTATAAATGCAAGTATACTCGTTCTCATTTTTCTCTCCTCTTTTTACTCTCTGTATTTTCTTTCGTTACCGCAATGACCGCCATTATTCCAACGCTTACGGCATTCTCCACGAAAGATATATCCTTTTGAATCGCTCATGTTTATACGAACATTTTGGCTTCTATCAGGCAAGT
>VTLG01008901.1_pt1 | contig 20896 bp, 18 predicted proteins | sample 4694571 | NCBI WGS metagenome assembly VTLG01 (sample SAMN12604809, study PRJNA352737) | marine metagenome | biome: ENVO:00000447; feature: ENVO:00000209|ENVO:00000569|ENVO:01000036; material: ENVO:00002151; isolation source: viral sequences binned using virsorter ... | reverse complement strand
CTGCTGCTGTTGAATTGTACGTTGGAACTTCTGCTCCTTCTTCATTCTAAATATGTTTTTTACGGGGTCTTTTATGACCCCTTTTTTTATTAGTAAATATGACAACTCCCACAACAATAGATACCGAGACCGAACTCTCCGCCGTAAATACGATTCTGGGAGCTATTGGTCAATCTCCGGTTACAACTCTTGGAACAATAACAACTAACGTAACTAATACAGCTACTGAAGTTGCTAATACTTTCGAGAACCCAGAGATAGCACTTATATATCAGATACTCAAAGAGTGTAATATGGATGTTCAAAATGAAGGTTGGACATTTAATAGAGAAGATCACGTTCCATTTAAACCTGATTCAACTACAAAGGAAATAGAAATACCTAATAATGTTTTACGTATGGATTCAGAAAATCCAGAAGATAAAACTGTAGTTCCTATAAGAAGAAACGGAAAACTTTATGACAAAGTTAATCATACTTACATATGGGAAGATGAAGAACTACATTTAAATGTTGTCTACTTATTTCCTTATGACGACATACCTTCAGTATTTAAAAGATACATAACTTATAAAGCAGCCGGTAGAGCAGCTACTCAAATGATTACTAATTCCCAGTTAGTACAACTGATAGCAGCCCAAGAGCAAATGGCTAGAGCTGCATGTTTGGAATATGAATGTAATCAAGGTGACTACAACATGTTAGGTATGCCTCATGAAACACATTATTCCACATATAAACCTTTCAAAGCATTGCAGAGATAATGTCAACAGTAACTCAATTAGTACCTAATTATGTTTTAGGTATATCAGAGCAGCCTGACGAACTTAAATTAGCTGGACAAGTTAAAGACTTGCAGAATGCTATCCCAGATGTGACATTGGGTTGCGTTAAACGTCCAGGAAGTAAGTATGTCACTAAGATTACACCAAATAGTGGAACCTTAAGTTGGTTTCATATTTATAATGATTCCGATAATCAGTACATAGGTAATGTAGATGCTAATGGTAGATTTCAAATTTGGAGAACAAGTGATGGTGCTTCAATACCTTTAGATTATTCTGCTGTAACTCCTTCAACAAATGTGTATGGAGGTACAGGATATTATGGACAAACAACTGCTGGATTTAGTGCTGTATTAAAACCTGGCGGAGCAAATAAAGTTACAGCAACTATTCCTAATCATGGATTAAGTACTGGACAAAATGTAAAAATTAGACTTACTTGGAATTTTGGTGGCACTACAAATACTATTAATAATAGTTATGCAAATAGTTATGCAATTATTAAAGTAGACGATAACACCATAGATATAAATGGTTTATATACTGGAACTTTATCAAACATAAATGCTGCTGTAAGTTATCAAAATCCTAATTCAGCTGCTTATTTAGATAGCTGGACAGACTCTACAGATATTCAAGCTTTAACTATTAACGAAAATAATTTTTTTACTAATAGAACTGTAACAACAGCAATGAAATCAGATGCAGCTGATAAATCTCCAGCCTTAGTAAATGAAGTAATAGTTGAAATTAAAACAATATCTTACGGTAAACAATACGCTCTAAATATTTATGATCCAGCAAATCCTGGAACTCCAATAACTGAAACAAGAGCTACTACTATTGCTCACGATGAGCATAGTGTTCATGGAGCTTGGTGGAAAACTGGAACTTCAATAGCTAATGATGGAAGCTGTGATGCTATGGGCAGAGAAGTTATTTCCGTAAATGGTTATACTACTCAAGCTGGAAGTGGTGCAGGAAAAAACTTAAGATTGGAATTTGATGTTAGATGTGTACCTGTAGTTGACCCAAGTAATATTGGTACTGGTACAAGTGGACCTGAATATAACGATGCCTATAGCCCTTTTGTAAAACTACAATTTGGTGGTGAAGGATGGCAGACAGGAGACACTTTTGTTGTTACTAAAGAAGATGGTTTTAACAGTCAAGTAAAAGTTACTGGTCATACAACAATGAAATCTTCTGCAAACATTGCAGCAGTCCGTCCTCCAGCTACATCATCTAGTGCTGATGAAGCCGTTACAGCTTCTGGAATATTAGGTGATATGAAATCATCATTAGATGCAATAAGTGGTACAGGTATTACAGCAACCATTACTGGTAACTGTTTACATCTAAAAAGAAATACACCTTTTGCTGTTAGTACGCCTGAGCCACAGTTAATGAATATTGTTACTAATCAGGCAAACAATATTGGAGAACTTCCTACTAATTGTCGTCATGATTTTGTCGTAAAAATTGTAAATAGTGGTGATGACGATGATGATTTTTATCTAAAATTTAATCAAAATAATGCTGGTACAGCTAACCAAGATTATTTTGGTGAAGGTGTATGGGAAGAATGTCCAGCTCCTGATCTTGAAATTGAAATAGATAAAGATACAATGCCTGTCAGACTTATTAGAGAACTGCCAGGAAATACTTATCCAAATGGAAGATTTGTATGTCAGTCAATTGACTACACAAAACGAGGTGTAGGAGATGATAATACAAACCCTGTTCCAAGTTTTATTGGTAGTCCACTACAAAAGATGCTGTTTTTCAGAAACAGATTAGTTGTATTAAGTCAGAACAATGTTATTACATCTAAGACTAACGACTTCTTTAATTTTTTTAGTACCTCAGCAATGACAGAAACGTCATCTGACCCTATTGATTTACAAGCTAGTTCAACTTTTCCAACAACTATATTTGATGGCATAGAAGTAAATGCTGGTTTATTACTATTTAGTTCTAATCAACAATTTATGCTAACTACTGATAGTGATGCATTAACTCCAACAACAGCAAAAGTAAATTATTTATCCTCTTATAATTACAATCCAAAAACAGTTCCATTTTCAATGGGAGTTACTTCTGGCTTTATAAATAGCACTGGAAAAAACTCTAGAATTTTTGAAATGGCTGATATAAGAAGAGAAGGTGAACCTACTGTTTTAGAACAAAGCAAACTGGTATCTAAAAAATTACCTATTAATTTAACAATACCTACTACCTCAAGAGAAAATAGTTTATTAATGTTAGGTGCACAGGATTATAACGAGATTTGGGTATTTAGATATTATAGTAATGGTGAAAAAAGAGTTCAATCTGCATGGACTAGATGGTCATTATCAGGCAGCTTAATTCATCATGTAATATTAGATGATGTTTATTATTTAGTTGTACAAAGTGGATCTGATGTAATTTTAGAATCCATAGATGTTAAGAAACAAGATGATACAAAAATAATAGGTACAGAAAGTTATCCAATACATTTAGACAGACATACACAAATGTCTGCTTTATCATCTAGCTCATATAGTGCTACTACTAAAAAAACTACATTTGCTAGACCTACAGGTTTTGCAAGTACAGCCCAACTAGCAGTTTATAATCACAACTCTGGAAACGATATTGGTAGATATGCCTTAGCTAATGCTAATGGAAGTAACTTAGAAATTGAAGGAGACTGGACTGGTACAACATTTATGTTAGGTTATCTATTTGATTTTCTTGTTGAAATTCCAACTATATATGTAACACAATCTGCTGGAGAAAAGAGTAGATCAGATACAAGATCATCATTAGTTATACATAGATTACATATTGCATTTGGAGAAGTTGGAAATATAGATACAACAATTAAACGAAAAGGAAGAGTTGATTATACAACTAACTTTAGTGCAGCTGAAATTGATTCTATTGATGCAAACGAATTACCAATAGTAGAAGATTATATTCAAACTATTCCTATATATGAAAGGAATACAAACTTAAATATACAAATTAAATCAACCCATCCTTCTCCAGCTACTCTTCATTCGATGAACTGGGAAGGAGATTACAACCCAAGATATTATAGACGTGTCTAAATTACTTCACCCAGCAACTCCTGAATTAGCTTTAGAAGTTGCTAAACATTTAAGACCTGATGACTATAGAGAAATTGTTGAGGGACATGGATTAACACCAGAAATCCATCTTCCTCTTTTTCTTAATGAGGGGATAAATCACGTATTCACTATGCCAAACGGCAAGACTGCTGGTATGGGTGGTGTATCATCGGACGGAAGAATATGGATGCTTTGTACACCCGAAATTGATAAGTATCCAGTTACTTTTACACGACTAGCAAAACGACATTTATCAACTTTTAACGACAGACCTCTGTTGTGGAATATTTGCGATAAACGCAATACAACTCACCTAAAACTATTAAAGTTTTTGGGCTTTAAATTTCTTCGAGAAGTTTTACATGGTCCAAATTATTTACCATTTATTGAATTTTGTAAAATACCATGTGTTCAAAAGGAGGACTAACGGCTGGACAAAGTGCAGGGATCGGATTTGGTCTTGATGCATTTGGAGCACTAGCCGGATTCGGACAGCAACGTAGAGATGTTGCTAGACAAAATAGAGCTATCGCTAGACAAAATCAACTTGCTATCAACGCTTATAACACTAAAAATCGTAATGCAGAACTTGCATGGAGAAACGATAAACAGGATGGTGATATTGAAGTTGATAACAAATGGCGTGAAACCAAAGATGCCATAGCTGAAGCCCAGTTACAGGCAAGAGAAACTATGGGTAAATCTGCTATAGCCCAGCAGCAGATACTTACCAAAATAATTAATGCTGGAGCCGGAAGAGAGCAAACTGGTAGAAGATCAGGAAGAGGTGGCATAGCTGAAGCTGGAGCACAATGGGCTGCTCAGGGAGCTTCTGCTGCATTTTCCAAAGATAGTGCAATTCTTTTTCAAGATAAAGCTGGTAGGAATATGGCTGCGTTTGCTCAGGGTAAATACGTTGAGTATATAACTGGTAGACCTAGCCCTGAAGCTCCGCCAATATTAGAAGAATATAGAAAGGGACCTAGTTTCTTAAATACAGCACTACAGATAGCTGGAGCTGGTTTAAACAGATATAACCAGTACAAAGGAAATACTAACAAACCAGGCTGGAACAACGTTTTAACGCCTCCAGCTCAAGATCAAAATCAAGGAACTGGTTTACAAAATATGCCTTGGACAATGCCCCAAGATAGTCAACTACCATCTATTTCTGAAACAATGACAATGGAAGTTCCTACTTATAGTTCACCTACAAACATCTTTGGTCAAGGTGGAGCACTACAGGCTGAGATGGACGATTACTTTGATACTAAAACAACTACTAATTGGGAAAACAATTTAGGTATTAGCTATCAAGATACATTTGGATTAGGAGGATAATATGTCATACAGAAGTGTCCTTGATAACTTAACTCAAGGAGAACAGCGTAACGCAGATCGAGCTGCAAGGTTTGATCAAAATATGATCACCCATGAAAGAAATAGAGATCTCCAACAACTAGATGCAATAAAAGGTTTTTCTAAATCACTTGATACTTTTGTTCAAGATAAGTACAAAAGAGATGATGCTCAGTTACAGAGAGATATGGAGCTTAAAGTTGCTGAAGAGCATCTAGAAGCTAAAGAGCAAACTGGTAATCCAAATATTTCTGAAGAAGATAATTTAAAATATATTCAAGATAAAGAGTCCATTTTAAATAATGAAAAAGATTTAGCTAAAGCAGCTAATTCTGCATTAGATCAAGGTGCAACTTTTCAGGAAGCTAAACAGATACACAACTTATCTGGAGCAGCTCTTTATTACTATGTAAGAGCAAAATCAAAAATAGCAGCTGACGGTTATGAAGATTGGATAACCGGTGAGATGCAGAATAATAATGATTTAAAATTACAATATAACGGACAGGAATTTACACCACAAACTGCTGAAACTTTAGAGCAAAAGAAGATTGCTATGAAGGCTCTTAGGAGAGAGTATATGAGGCAGAATGATTTAGCTTCTGTTAACCCCTCTCTACTAAATGATGAGACAGTAGGTTTTTATGATAAAGCTATCAGTTCTCACGATACGTTATATAAAAAGTATGAAAAAGATGATGCAATAAAGACTGGTATTGATGATCGTTTAGAGGCAGCAAATCAATTCAAAATAGATAAAAATTTTGAATCTTTAATGGGTAAAATTAAAATTACTGCTGCTGAGAATGGAGATGGATATTCTTATTCTGAAGCTTTAGATGAAACATTTGAAGTAATAAAAAATTCAGTTTTAAATGGGGATATAACACTTCAAGATTTAGAGGCAATTAAAAATCAGGAAATAGTAGTTGATGGTAAAAAAACTACTGTTGGTAGATGGAAAACCAGATGGAGAGATTTAGAAGCTGATTTAGCAGAGGAATCTAAAAAAATAGCTGAAGCTAGATTAGATCAATTTAAAGCTGCTAAGAAAAATATCGAAGCTGATTGGAAAGAACTTGAAGTTAGTAGTGAAGAAGCAATTAGTGATGAAGATAAAGCTAAATTTATTAAAAGATGGACAGAGGAAACAGGAGAAGAAAATCCTCCTGATTGGATGAATGATTATTTAACAGAGGAAGATAATGATGATACATCTACTTTAGACTTTCATTTAAGTGTAGAAGATGGTGGTAGAGGTTATCTCATAGAGGCTGACCTATATGGACTGTCAAAAGCAGTTAAGAAAAAGTACAAAGAATTTGTTAAGTCTGATCAAGATGTACTTAAAGACAATGCTTTTAAATCAAAAGCTGATAGATCAATAAAAGCTCAGTTAAAAACAATAACTGGTTTAGCTGCTGAAGATTCAGATGCTGAATATGATAATGCTTTAACTAATGCTGAGGCAGATTATGAAATTGAGTACTTAAATGCTCTTCAATATACTGATCCAGAAAAAGCTCATCAAATTGCTTTACAGGTAGTTAAGGATAACTTTGCTGGAAAAGATGGGAAGTTAGATAAAAATGATCAAAAAGGTGTTTATTTTAAGAAAAAAAGAGTAGATCCCAAAAAAGATAAAGAAGCATTTAAAGAAATGAGAGAAGTTTGGGATCATATTGAAGAGGCTGATCCAGATGATTTAATGGATTATTTAAAAACTAATAAACTACCACATGTTGATGAACATCTTGAATTAGCTAGAGATTATAGAAAAAAAGGCTTGAAAACAATTCCAGATTATTTTAAAAGAATTGCACGTAAGTTTCCTGATATACAAGCTTGGGACATTATGGATGCACAATTAAAACTTGATCAAAAGAAGAAAGGAGAAAAACAAGAAGGAGCTGGTGAGGAGCCATTAGATAACGCAATATTAAAAGATGAAACTCTTAAAGATGTAAATAAAAAACTTACTTATAAACCAAATCAATACAGTATTTATCAGGCAGGAGTTGATATTTTAGATACTAAAAAATACCTTGAATCTACGGATGATGAGTATTCGGTATTTAAGTCAACCTACAATACTGACCAAAATTTAATAATGCCTGGACTTAATTTATCAGGAGTATAAATGAACGATGAAATAGACTATGGGGCTATCGCAAGCGATGCCGGAAAGTTTATGGATCAAAACTTAAGGTTATCAGATATAGAACCAGAAGTAGAGGAAGAAGAAGTAGTTGAAGAAGAAGATGATTCTAAGTACATAGTTGATGGACAAGATTTACGTAATCATCCTGAATACGAATACCTTCGCTTAGATATTCCTTGGCAGGAAGGTGAAGGTGGTTGGGGTTATCAAAAGAAGTTTCCTGAAATATATAAAGGGAAAGAAGGCACAATGGAAAATGCTTCTATCTTCTTAAAAAGAAAACACGCTTTAAAAGGCGACATTCCTATGGAAATAAGAAATAGCATCTACAAAGGTGGTATTGATCTTGTTTCCTCAGTACTTACATTTCCAGAACGATTGGTTGATATGACTCCTTTCGTTGGTCAAATGAAAAGAGGACCTAATGGCGAAATGATAAATCGTTATACAGGAGAAAAATACGAATTAGATTGGGACCCATTAAAGAACGTCAAAGATCCATGGCAAAATGCTTGGTGGGGAAAAATTGTCCAAGGTGTCACTAAATATGGTTTAGGCTCTCGTTTATTAAAACAAGCTGGTGTTCAAGGTGTATTTAAACAAGAAGCTATTGTTGCTGCTGTATCTGAATATTCTCAAGGGGATAACGTATCAGGACAAATAGTAGAAAGAGTTCCATGGATGAAACATGTATTTGGTTCAATTGCATCTAACGATAAAGATTCACCATTAATGCTTACCTTTAAAAATATTGTTGAAGAGCTTACTTTAGGTAAAGTATTTGATCATTTAGTTGGAGTACATAATCCAAAAAATGCTTCAGCAATTGTAAAAGCTAGAAATGCTAGTGTAGATGATCAAATTCTAAAAAAAGGTGCAGTTGAGTTAGCTGAAGAACTTGAATACGATAAAAATGTTAGAACACAACAAGCTTTACCAACATCAGCGATAGTAAAACAAGGTGATGTAATTGATGTTGATGTTATACCCGACCCTGCTGAATTAGCTGGAAGAACAGATAATTTAATTGAAGGTACTAATAAAGTAAAACCTAATAATGCCATAACAAGATCTGGTATGAGAGGGCATAAGAATAAGCCAGTAGCCCAGCCTGGACAGGGATCTCCAACATCTAACTATCAACAAGGAGATTTATTTGGTGTACATAGACAGTTAAATAGAATAGATAATGCAATAGGTGTAGAAAAAAATATAGGTGGTACTGATTCTGTTATGTCACCTTTACAAGCTTCGAGAGCTTCTGCTGATTCAGGTTATTCAATTAAATTCCTTCAAGATAAAGCTAAGGAACTATTAGGTGAGCAAAGATTTAAAGACATGATGAAAGAGTTCCGTGCTAAAGGTACACCTTTCAGAGAAGGATTTGAACCAGCTTATAGAAGAGTTCAAGAAATAATGGGACGTAACTGGCAAGATAGAACAACTGACGAATTTTGGGATCTTATTGAATCACAAAAAAAGGCTAGAACTGGAGACGATGCATGGATGAAAAGCGAAGATTACTGGTCAGTAGGAAATGTTTTAGTTGCTGATTTAGTAAATGGAGCTTTATTTAAAGAACTTAGAAATTTAGGAACTGCTGGTAAAGAACTTATAGATGTAGCAGATGTGTTTGCCCCTGATGGATTAATGAAATCTATTGAGGATAAATTAATTGTTGGTTTAGTAAACACAAAACGTACTCGTTATTTTACAGGTAAAAAACTTGCAGAACTAAGAACAATAGGAACTAAAAAATCAGCTGCACAAGCTGCCAAAGATGTTGCTGCTATGCAGGACGAAACTGTAGATGGTGTACGTCTAATGATGCAGATGATGAAAGATAGTAAATCTGATGAGATTGCAGAAGCAATATTAGAAGTCTTTCAAATGTCTAATAAAATTCAAAATTGGCAAGATTTTGATGCATGGTTAAGAGCCAAAGTAATGGGTGGTGAATTTCAAGGGAAAGTTAACACTGGTGCTGTTATTGAAGAGCTACAAGCAATGATGATTAACAGTACTTTAAGTAGTGGTAAAACACCTTTGAGAGCAATAATTGGTACTACAAGTAATGCTTATTTACAAAGTCTTCAACAACTTATAGGTGCTTCAATGCGTATGGGTTTGACAGGTGATACCAGATTGTTAGGGGCTTCACTTGCAAATACAAAAGGTATGATTGAACTTATACCTGAAGCTTTTAGAGTATTTAAACAAAACCTAGATGCTAACTTTTCTAAACCAATAGCCAATGTTAAAAGTAGATTTTCTGAATTTGATAGAACTGCTGAAAGAAAATGGACAATGTATGGAAAGGCAGTTGAAGAAAGATTTAGTAAAAATCCTAATAAAGTAAGAGCAGCAGCAGATGTTGCTGCATTTAGATTTGCCAACATAGCTAGAACACTTAATAACAACAAATTATTTGGTTGGTCTCCAAGAGTATTAGCTTCTGTCGATGATACTTTTAGACATTTAATGGGTAGAGCTAGATCAAAAGAGATAGCTTTTAAACAAGTATATGATGCAGTTGAATCAGGTAATTTTAAAGAAATTACACCTGAATTATTAAAGCAAGCGGAAGATTTACAATTTAATCAATACTTTGATGAATTTGGTGACTATAGCATTGATAAAGATTTAGCTTTACAGAATAGATTTAAAGAGGCAACCCTTACTCAAGACATGGGTAAGTTTGGTACAAGTTTAGAAAATTTATTTAATAAAGCTCCTTTAATAAAACCATTTTTCTTATTTGCAAGAACAGGTATAAACGGTCTGAAAATGAACGTTAAAAACATGCCATTAATGAGTTTACTTCTTAGAGAAAGTCAGGTTATTGTTTTAGGTAATGCTGCAAAACTTAAAAAAAATCCAGAAATATTTGCCAAATTTGGTATTGAAACTATTGATGATTTAAAGCAAGCACAAAACTTATTTGCTGGTAGACAAGCAATGGGTGCTGCCATGGTCGTTATGATATCTCAAAAATATCTAGCCGGTGAACTTACAGGTAATGGTCCACTTAATAGATCACAAAGAGCTATGTGGAGCGACACTGGTTGGTTTCCGAAAACTATGTCTTTTGGACCTTTTAGAGTTGGGTATCAAGCTTTAGAACCATATGATTTATTAATTTCAACCATTGCTGATATTGGCGATAATATGAAAACTATGGGTCCTAAATGGGCTGAAGAAAGGTTGTTTCAAGTATCGATTGCAGTTGCTCAAGGATTTTCAAAAAAATCTTATTTACAAGGTATCAGTGATTTAGTAGATATATTTTCTCCAGAATCAACAAAAGGTTGGGGAAGAGTTGCCGGTAATATTGTTAATAACTTTGCGATGGTTCCTATAGGAGGATCATTAAGAAACGATATTGGTAAAATTTTAAATCCTTATATGAGAGAACTTAATAAGGATATGTGGGATTCTATTAGAAACAGAAACCTTGCAACAGAGCGTTTAGGTATTAAAGGTTTTACTGGAAAAGTACCAGTTAAATATGACATTTTAAATGGTCAACCTCTTAGAAATTGGAATTTCTTTGAAGGTATTTTTAATGCAATAAGTCCTGTTCATTTTAGCCTTAAACCCAGTCCAGGAAGGAATTTACTACATATCAGTCAATATGATTTAAGAACTACTGTTACTTCTGCACCAGCCGGTTTAGGTTTTACAGTAGATCTAAATAAAAGTAATGTAGCTAGATCTTTGTTCCAAAAAGCTATTGGAAGTTATAAAGATAGTAAAGGTAGGAATATTGAAGAAATACTAAATGATTATGCTGACCCAATAAAGAATCCTGAGATTGCTGATTCAATAGCAAAAATGAATGCAGCGAGAGCAAGAGGTGATGATCATATTGATCCAATGTCATTTAAACATAATCAATTAATAGCTTTAGTATTTGAAAAAGCTAAGAAAAAAGCATGGTCAGAAATACAAGACCATCCTGAAATACAAAGACTTATACAAAAAGGTAAAACACAATTAGAAGCTAATAAAGAAGCAACAGAAAAATCTAGTGAAGCATTTAGAAATAACGAAGTAGAAATATTGAACTGGAAAAACAAATAATCCACCCGTCAAATAATCCCTGACGGAACATGACAGCAACATATGATGATTCGACAGGTAATGGTTCAAATCTTAATTTTAACTATACCTTTCCAATCCTACAAACTGAAGACGTAAAAGTTGCACTCAACTCAGTAGTGCAAGCGACAACTAAATACACCGTAAATACAACCAATAACCCTACACGAATAGAGTTTAATAGTACAAGTATTGACTCAAGCGTACAAGAAAGTTCTGGTGCTCCTAAATCAGGAGTTATCGTTAGAGTTTATCGAGAAACAACTGTAGGTAAAGCAAGTGGAGATGATGATCCTAAAGCTATATATGCAGCCGGTTCATCTATAAGAGCGGTTGACCTTAATGCCAATACAGAACAGGCATTGTATGCAATACACGAATTACAAGATAAACCATTTTTAACTGATGATATTTCAGATGGAGCTATAACTTCTTCTAAAATAAAAGACGAAACTATAGTTAATGCTGATATTAGTCCAACAGCTGAAATAGCAGTCAGTAAATTACAAGATGGTTCAGCAAGACAATTACTACAAACTGCTGCTAATGGTACAGATGTAGAATGGTCAAGTAATATAGATATCCCAGGAACCCTTGATGTAACTGGAAATGCAGATATAGACTCTAATTTAAACGTAGATGGAACACTAACAGTAGCTTCCGCAGTAGATTTCAATAATGACTTAGACGTAGATGGTAATACAAATTTAGACAATACAACTATAGATGGATATATAAACGTAACTGGAGTTGCAACTGTAGATAATGTCCAAATAGATGGAAATGAAGTTAGAGCACACAGTGGTAATTTAGAGCTTGACTCTCAAGGTGGCACAGTAACAGTTGATGACAACTTAACTGTAACTGGAAACCTTACTTACAACGGAACATTTAATAACTTATCTACTACAGAAATAGCAATATTAGATGGTGCAACTTTAACTACAGCAGAATTAAATACTTTAGATGGAATAACAGCCACTACTTCTGAATTAAATATTTTAGATGGAGTAACAGCTACAGCAACAGAAATAAATAAATTAGATGGTGTAACGGCTTCTACTACTGAAATTAATAAACTAGATGGAGTAACTGCATCTACAGCAGAATTAAATATAACTGATGGTTTAACAGCAACAACTGCTGAATTAAACACTTTAGATGGTATAACTTCAACTACAGCAGAATTAAATATTCTTGATGGAGTTACAGCAACAGCAGCTGAAATTAATACATTAGATGGAGTTACTGCAACAACAGCTGAACTAAACCTTAATGATGGTCAGACTGCAACACCGTCTGAAGTAAACATTCTTGATGGTGCAACAGTAACTACTGCTGAATTAAACAAACTTGATGGATATACTGGAACAACAGCTGACTTAAACGAAGTTGTTGCTGGTAAAAGTGTAGTAGAAACAATATCAGGTACTGCTACAGATGCACAGATACCTACAGCTCAAGCTGTTAACGAAAGAATTACAACTGTAGTTTCTGATGTAGGTGGTTTTGTACCTATAGCGAATGAAACAAGTTTTCCTACAGCTAACCCAGATCTAGACAATGCTGCTGGAACTATTGTAAGTATTAAAGCTTTAAACAGTTCATTTACAACAGGCTCAGGAGTTACAACACACACCTTTACAAATGGTGCTGGATCAGGAAATAACGTAACTATTACTGGGTTAACTCAAAGTACAACCTACCCTGCTGGTAGAGGTATGTTGCTTGAGACAACAACAACAAGTGGCAACGGGTCTGCAAACCCACCTAGAGCTTATGCTTTCCATCGTCTGACATTAGACGAAACAGGAGTAGCAGCAGCTCAAGCAGCTATAAATGACTGGGATGAAAGATATTACGGGCCATTAGGTTCAGAGCCAAACACTAGACCTGGAGGTGGTGCAAGAGTACAAGGAGACTTGTATTTTAGTACTGTCGATAATCAGATGAAAGTCTGGAATAATGCAGCATCTCAATGGGATGATGTAGCATCTTCAGCTAGTTCAAATATTATTACCTTAAGTCCAGCGTTTAATGGTAGTGAAACAGAATTTACATGTTCAACAGTACCTGTAGATGCTCAATCATTACTATTAAGTATTAATGGTGTTATTCAAAAACCTAATACTGGAACAAGTACTCCAAGTGAAGGTTTTGTAAAATTAGCTAACGGTAAAATTAAGTTAGCATCTGCTCCAGCAACTGGTGCACCTTACTTTGCAATTGCTTTAGGTAACACAGTTTCTATTGGTACACCAAGTCCTGATACTGTAGGTGCAACTGAACTTAAAGATGGAGAGATAGCTAATGTACATATATCAAGTAGTGCAGCGATAGCTAAATCAAAACTTGCTTCTTTAGATATAGTTAACGCTGACGTAAACGCAAGTGCAGCGATAGCTCAATCTAAATTAAATACTTTTGTAAACACCAACGGAGTTCATAGAATTATCACTGGTTCTGCTACAAAAAATACTTTAAATGGTAATTCAAATCTTACTTATAATGGAGTTACTTTAAAAAATCAATTAGCAGCTGAAAATGGAACTATTGCTCAATTCGAGTTATCTGGTAATACCAATGATCCAGCACTTCTTATAAAAGCAGATGAATCTGATTCAAAAATAACATTTAGGGCGGGTGCAACAACAAATGTTTACCCTAAAATTGCTTTTGATATGGGTACAGTTGGAGATGCACTAACTATACTTAATGACGGCAAAGTTGGAATCGGAACAACAGCTCCTGGATTTAAACTTGATGTAGCTCATAATTCCACTGATACATTTCGTGTAAATAATACAAATGAAACAAATCATGGATCACATGACGCAAAAATAGTTGCTGGAGGATCTTATTATCAAAATCCTACTATTGTTGGTAGAGAAATAAAATTTAGAACTTTTAATACTTCTGCTACAGAAGGCGAACGTATTCGCATTGATAAAGATGGAAAACTTGGAATCAATGTTACAGCACCATCAGAATTACTAACTGTAGGTGACGGTGACTTAAAATTCTATCATTCAAATGCAGCTAACGCACATAGAACAACATTTATAGAATTTGGTAATAGTTCAAATAGGATCACGTCCGAAATGAACTATGGTGCAGATAACAGTAGTAACTATACTGCTGGGCTAAAATTTACAACAAAGAATTTTAATGGTTCATCATTTACAACTGTTGATGCGTTAAATATTCAAGCTAATGGTCGAGTTGGAATCGGAACTACAAGCCCTAGTCAAAAGCTAACGGTAGCTTATTCTAATGGTAGTCCTTGGTCTACATCTAGTTTAGGTGTAGGTATGAAAGTTGAAAACACTAATGCAGTTAATGGAGTTGCTGCTGGAATTGAACTTAGATCATTTCAGGATAATGGTGGAGCTTCAATACAGTACATTCACGCTGTAAATGATGGTACTAGTAGTTATGGATCTGATTTAGTATTTTCAACAAGAGTTGCATATACAGGAGCTTATAGAGAATCTTGTAGGATAACAAACGCAGGAAATATTGCAATGCCTAGTGGTCATGGTATTGATTTTAGTGCTACTGGTCATTCAGGAGGAATGACAAGTGAATTACTTGACTACTATGAAGAAGGTACTTGGACTCCTACATATTTGTTTGGAGGTACTGTTGCTTCTACACAACCGTCTGGTCGTACTGGACACTACACAAGAATAGGTGACAGAGTATTTATTAGCTGTCACATCTCTGGTGCTGCTGTAGGTACTTTTAGTGGAAATTTACAAATAAGTGGATTACCTTTTAATAATGCTTCTGGTAAATATGCAGCACTTTGTGGTTGGGTCTATGCAGGGTTTGATGATAACCATAAAATTATTTTCAGAACTAATCCTAATGCAGACAAAATTGAAGTGCAATACGCTGGTGCTTCTGTATACACAAGTCAAATGAACCATACTGCAAACTACATGATTGGTGGTAATTACGCTGTATAAACCTTAATACAAATAAAAAATAATGACATTAACTCAAATAACAGAAAAAGGTATTAAGGATGGTGAAATCGTTAATGCCGATATAAACGCAAGTGCTGCTATAGCTAAATCTAAGTTAGCTTCTTTAGATATAGTCAACGCAGATATAAATGCAAGTGCTGCAATAGCAAGAACTAAACTTGCCAATGTAGATTTAGTAGATGACACATCACCACAGCTAGGCGGTGACTTAGATGTAAATGGTGAACTTATTAATTTTGGTGATAGTAATGATCCTGCTGTTAATAGAGCTAGGTTTGGAGCTTCAGCAGACTTAGAAATTTATCACGATGGCGGTCACAGCACGATTTTAGATAACGGAACAGGTAATTTAAAAATATACAGTAATGGTGCTGGAGTAGATATACAAAAAAGTAATGGCGAAAATATAGCTTTATTTAAAACAGATGGAGCAGTAGAGTTATATCACGACAATGTTAAACAGCTTGAAACATTTGATCTCGGTATAGATATCGGAACAAGTGCTACAGGAAACTTTGGACTACGTTGGGGTGGTCCTAACTATAACTACACTAATATCTGGACTGAGTATGGAAGTGGTGATTTATATTTAGCTACTGGCTTAAAACCAAAAACTACAAATGGTGGGTTCTTTAGTTCATATAACGGTAATTTTGAAAGAAGTGCTATACAAATTAATGCTTTTGGTGGTGAAGGTATTCAGTTCTATACTTCTGCTGCACAGACCGTCACAACAGATAGTGCTATTACAGTTCCAGAACGTTTTCGCATTAACCCAAACGGTGTTATTTTAATAAATAAAACATCACCTACAAGGTCTACTGATGCTTTAACTGTCGCTCGTGCTTCTGGTAATAGTGGTGTTTGCTCAGTAACTGTTGATGCTACTAATACAACAGGAACTCATGCTAACGCACTTATCTATACAAAATCAAAGAATACTTATTGGAACGGTTTAGTTTTCGAGAGTAGTCATGGTCACATAGGAGCACTTCTTGGAAAGAGAGATTCTGCTGGTACTGATGACCAAGAAATCAGAATGGAGATAGGTGGTAATGGTGCAAATGATAATGAAGAAAAAACTTGGAAGTTTAGAAATAATGGTAATCTAGCTCTTTCTTCAGGAAACGTTGAAGTAGCGTCTGGTTATGGTATTGACTTTAGTGCTAATCAAGGTGCTGCTGGAATGTCAAGTGAGCTATTTGATCATTATGAAGAAGGCACATTTACGCCTGCTGTAACAAGTGGACTTGCTGCTGGTCAAATATCTTATAACTCACGTTCTGGCCATTATACAAGAATTGGTAGGATAGTTTACTTTACATTTCATATAAATGTATCATCTGCTGTTTATGACAGTGGAGCGTTTAAATTTGGTGGCTTACCTTTTACTTCAGTTAATGATAGTAACCAAGCTGGTGGTATGTTTAGAAATTACACAACTGGTAATTTTGATACAACAAATACATTCAAAGTTGTAGGAAATTCTACAGATATTCAAGCTATAACTAGTGCTGGTGATGCAGTTGCTGCAAACTCAACCAGTTTTAATACTAACAATAGACAAGTATCATTTTCAGGTTTTTATCGGGTATGATAATTTATTTTAGACCATTCGTTATGTCTATAAACTGATACGCTTAAACCTGTTTATATCGGAGATATATCCTAATGGCATTAGCCGAAACAATAGAATACGACAAGATAGAAGTTGTCGGTAAATACAAAGCGGTGCAAGTCCGCAAAGCAACAGTCATCACAAAAGATGGCACAGAACTGACTAGATCATTTATGAGATATGTACTACATCCTGGAACACTTGATGCTTCCGATAACCTTGTAGACACAGATTTATCAGGAGAACCAGCTGAAGTATCAGCAATAGCTACAGCAGCTTGGACTACAACAGTCAAAAATGCTTATAAAGCGAAACTTATTGCAGACAAACCATCCGAATAATTATGACAATAACTTGGAAAATAGAACAACTAGATAGAGAACTAGCAGACGGATACGTATATAATGTTCATTACTCAGTAAATGGAGATGATGGTACATATCAAACTAGAGCTGTAGGTTCTATAGGATTAGAAAAACCAGAAACTTTAGTAGCATTTAAAGACCTTACTGAAGAAACTGTCATTGGTTGGGTAAAAGCTAAACTTACAGCAGAAAACGCAGATGCAATTAAGAATGTTGAAGATGCGATTACAGCAAACATAGCTGAACAAAAAACACCAACTAGAGGACAAGGTTTACCTTGGAGTTAAGTGGACATTCCCACTATATTAATTCCCCCAGTAGAAAATATAGAAACAATATCTATACCTTTACCTACAGCTGATGTTCCTTATTACGTACCTTTAGTAGTTCCTCCTAGTGATCTTAAAGAACCTGAAGGTACTGAACCAGTAGAAACAGCGGAGCCACCTCCACCTCCTACATTACCTCCGCCTTTCCCACCATATCCTTTACCTACCGCAGAAGTTTTAGTACCAACTACTATAGCTGCGGTAACTGCGGTTGCAGCTACAACTGTAACTCAACCTATTATTCAGAATATAAAGGAGAAAATACAGAAGTTTTTAAATAATAAGATAAAAAAATGGAAAGAAAACCGGAAGAAAAAAAAGGAATCTTCTCAAAGCTCAAAGAAAATATAGATGACCATGAAGAACAGATGGCAGTACTAGGTGCAGCAGTGCGTCTAGGTGTAGTTATCTGGTCAGGGTTTATTATTACATTAAGTTATGTTGAGCTACCTATGGTCAAGAAGTCAGCTACAGCAGGGGATATCACGTTCGTAGCTTCGATTTTTACGGGAGCACTTGCCACTTTCGGGCTGTCCACAGGTAACGGTAAGAAAGACAAAGAACAAAAACCAAAAGCATGAAAAAACTAATCTTGCTTTTAGCTCTGTTATCACCCAGCATAGCTAGAGCCAACACAGTTACGCCTCAATTTACTTCAGGGTCGATGAATTCAACGACTACTACAACTCAGACTATAACTGAGGTAGAGCAGAAACAAATTTTTGGAGCTGCTGTTAATACGTGGTCAGGAACAAACGTAACTCCATCAGCTGATATAGCTGGTAGTGGTACAACGTTTACAGTCACCAACGTAGCTAATCCTTGGACATTAGAAACTACAACTAGATCTGCTGGGTTAGTAGAACAATGGGATACCACAAGAAACTATACAATAAACTCCACTACTACTTCGCTGTCTGTCTTCTCACAGTAAGCCCAGTATTAGCAGAAGGAGATACAAAAAATTCTTCAAATCCAGTTGCAGCAGCAACGTCAAATAATACGAACCAATCAGTTCAATTTAATAACAATGGTGGTCCATCCAGACAATATTTTGGTAATGGCTACAGCTGCAACGGATCAACAATGACGTTTAGTCCTTTCTATATGGGCAACCATACTAATCCATATTCTGAAAAAGAAGATATGGAAGGTTTACATCCTACAAGTTATCAATTAAATGAAAACTGGGGTTTCCAAATAAATTTTATGGTTCCACTTGACAGAGAAAGTTTACGACAATGTAAAGCCATAGCTAAACGTCAAGAAGAGAAAATGCAATTAGATTATGAACTTGTCCGTATAGACAACTGTACAAAATTTATGCAACGAGGCTTTACCATACTACCTGGGTCAAGGGTATATCACCTTTGTTCCGATGTAGTACCTATACAATCATTACTAAAACAGGAAAAAAAAGATGTTAGCACTAATAAAACCACTCGTTTTAACTTCTTTAAAAAGCGATAAATTTAAAAAATTTGTAGTTGACTTATTAGAAAAACTAGTGGAATCAACAGATAACGAGCTTGATGACAGAGCACTACAGATCGTTAAAAAAGGTTTAGGAATCGAATAAATGAAGAAAGCAACTGAAGAACAGTTCAATGAACTACATCAGTTGGTCACAAAAGAGTTTTTAGACAGAGTTAAGAGTGGTGAAGCTACTACTCAAGATTTAAAAGCAGCCTGTGATTGGCTGAAGACAAACGATATAAGCGGTGTTGCTTATGATGGCAACCCATTATCAAAATTAGCTCAAGTATTACCAGAAATAGATCCAGACTTAGTTCAAAGGAGATTATATGGGCGACACAGCTAAATACTACCGCCAAAACAGAGAAGCTAGATTAAAGCGTCTCAGACAACAAGCTAAATACAACGGAACAGAAAAAGGAAAGTCACTTATTAGAAATGCTCAAAAACTAAGAGACAAATTAAAGATACCTAAAGGCTCCAAGATGGATGCTGCTCACTATAAAGGCAGTAAAACCAATGGAAGACCACAACACAGATCTATTAATAGAAAAAGCAGAACTAAATGACCCCTTTACTACCTAGTCCAAAACATTACTTACACAACTTAATAACCATGACAAGTTCAGATTCTAAACGGCTCTGGAGAAGAGCTATAAAAGAGCACTTCAATTGTACATGTGTTTATTGCGGAGAAAATTATGAATTACACGAACTTACACTCGATCATGTCAAACCTCGTAGTAAAGGTGGACAAGATCTTACAAAAAATGTGGTATGTGCTTGCAGGAAATGCAATGCGGACAAAGGTAGCAGTCATTGGCTTGGATGGTGTCGTAAGACATTTGGATGCAGACCTATTCATGAACAGAGAATACTAGATCATATCTCATATGAATGATACTTTAACTGCCTTACAAGGCGACTTTAAGTTGTTCCTACAAGCACTGTGGGATCAACTTGATTTACCTCAACCAACAAGAGCACAGTATGCCATCGCAGACTACTTACAGTCCGGACCCAAGAGACTCCAGATTCAAGCCTTTAGAGGTGTTGGTAAATCTTGGATTACTGGTGCTTTTGTGTTATGGACCTTGTTTAAAGATCCAGAAAAGAAAATAATGATAATTTCTGCTTCTAAGGAAAGAGCAGACAATATGAGTATCTTTTTACAGAAACTAATTATCGAAACAGCGTGGCTTAAACATCTACAACCTAAATCAGATGATAGTAGATGGTCACGTATCTCATTTGATGTTAACTGTGCACCTCACCAAGCACCTTCAGTTAAATCAGTGGGAATTACAGGACAGCTCACCGGTTCAAGGGCAGATCTAATGATCCTTGACGATATCGAGGTTCCTGGAAATAGTATGACGGAATTAATGCGTGAAAAACTTCTTCAACTTTGTACCGAGGCTGAATCCATCCTCACGCCGAAAGACGATAGCCGTATTATGTATCTTGGGACTCCTCAGACTACTTTTACTGTTTATCGTAAGTTGGCAGAGCGGAATTATCGACCATTTGTTTGGCCAGCAAGATTCCCAACAAACTCAACACCATACGAAGGATTATTAGCTCCACAGCT
>VTLG01008670.1_pt1 | contig 20896 bp, 36 predicted proteins | sample 4694571 | NCBI WGS metagenome assembly VTLG01 (sample SAMN12604809, study PRJNA352737) | marine metagenome | biome: ENVO:00000447; feature: ENVO:00000209|ENVO:00000569|ENVO:01000036; material: ENVO:00002151; isolation source: viral sequences binned using virsorter ... | reverse complement strand
TACTTAAGGATTTAGAAGCAGTAAGACTTAATGGATAAACATCATTAGTTTCTAAGTTACCAGAAGCGTTTGTACTTAAGGATTTAGAAGCAGTAAGACTTAATGGATAAACATCAGTTGTAACCAATGCTCCTGTACCATCTGTAGCTACACTTTTACTTGCTGTTAAGCTAGGCACTCCTGTAATAGAACTATACTCTAATGCAGTTGCTCCAGAATTAACTGTTAAAACCTGCCCGGTAGTTCCTATGCTTAATGGATATATGTCTGTTGTGCTATAAGCACCAGTACCATCTGTAGCCATTATTTTACTTGCTGGTAAAGTAGGCACACTTGGTATTTGTGAAGTTGTAGCCAAAGTAGAAGTTGTAGAAGGTAGTGTTATTACAATATCTCCTGTAGGACTTCCGGGAGTTAATTTAGTATTATATTGAGTGTTGTTTTGTAAAGATAGAGTTCCACTAAAAACTTCATTAGAACCTACTGCACAAGTATCAGCATTGATACACGGCATATTAGAACTACTAACAGAAAAAGCTAAGGCACTTATTGCAATAAAGATTGCTATATTTGATTGTAGCCTTTCAGCTAGAAATATTTGTTTTACTCCTTGTAATATATTTTTCAATTTAAGACTCCTATAATTTTATTAATAATAATTTGACAAGTTAAAATTCCTATTGTGCTTCCCAGCACTCCCGGAGTTATATAATATATAAACAAATCTTTGTGTTTCATTATATACCTCTAAAATACGATTTTCCGGTAATAACGGTAATAACAGCTATAAACCAAAAGAAGCCAAGCCATAGAGGAACTAAACCTTGTGTTATTCCAAATAACAAAGGGGCCCCTAATATTAGTGTGCTTAAAAAAACTTCTTTTGTAGCCAAAAACATTATCATACCAAAAATACTACCTATACTTAAAAAGATCATAACGTAGTAAAAATTGTCTGGAATATCCCAATTAGCAGGCTTTCCATATAACCAATAAAGAAATGAGTTTTCAGCTCTATCTGTTTTTGTTAAAGATATAGGGTTTCCTGATCCATACCAATTAGGTACCCACGCTACAGAATCTTGAAACTCAATAGGAACATCAGATACAGACTGTGCTTGTATAGATGTTACACTAGGTACCATGTTGTTCTGTGAGTTAGTAGTATTTATTGTCCAAACTAATGGAATGTTTGTATTGTTAGAATCTAAATAAGTGTTTGTACTTTCAAAAGCCTGCATAGTGTAAGGCGCACCACCTGTACTTGTTTCTGACATTTCTCTAGCGTTAAACATATATCTAACATTTTGCAATCCTGTAGTGTTATCAGCAAACATTAAATCATACAACATTATTTTACTGCAATTAGTACATACATTTATATTTTCATTATTTTGTGTAGCTTGATAAGTAGAACCAGTTAAGCTAGATGTTGCACTAGTTGATGTTCCTAATAATAAATCTTGATATAAAATATTACATTCTATTTGAGTGTTGCCTGCCATGTTTAATGTAAAAGTATATAAAATGTTTTGTGTAGAGTTTTTAGCATAGTTTAACAATATGTTTTCTTTTATGTTGTTATCTACTTGGCATACTAAATAGCTATTACCACTTGAATCTGTTTTTACTCTTAGTCTATACCCTGTGCTATTAAGTTCATCAAACTTATCAACAATGTCTGCATAACAAGGGTCTGCTACAGATGTATCACACCAAATTAAATTACTTTCTCCAGTAGGAATTGTAATTGTAGGATCGGCTACATAATCAACACTAGAATTTAATGGCTTAACAGTTGCTTGAATTTTAAAGTTGATAATATAATCTATAGGGTTTGTAGCACAAGGATTTGTTAAGTTTTCACAATCTACAAAACTTGCAGTATCGTTTGGATTATAAAAATATATTCCTTGATCTCTTTTAGCTTGTGCATTGCCTGTATTATAAAAAGTTGTAGTTGTTACTCCGTTTTGTATAAAAGGTTGTACAAGATAAACTGGGTTAGTTCCTGATGTAGTTAAATTAGAAGCAATTACAGGGAATTGATTTTGATTGTTACCTTGATAAGCGTTTATGTCCCATGCTTTTCTTTGAGTTAAACTTCCTGTAGAGTTGTTAGCTTTATCTATATATCCATTTACAGCCCAAGAATCTAATGGTAATTGAGTTCTAACAGGAAAGTCAAAATAACTGTTTCCTGATTGTGAAGAATTTTCAACGTTTACTGAAAAAGCATAACAATATTGTGTGTTAGATAAAAAGCCCAAAGCATTTACACAAGGTAGTGTTGCTAAACTTTTAATAGCAATAGATAAAGACAATAATAAAAATGCAAAAGCCAAGTTTCTTAAGTCGCTTTTAGTAAATGTTATATTTGTAAGTTTTTCTAAAATCTAAATACTCCTGTTAAAACTTTCATTAAGTCTAATGTTAATAATAATATAAGAGGTGTCCACAACAATAAAAAGCCAACTCTAACTAATGTAAAAAAATCGTGTTGATCGAAAAAATCAAAATCTAATGCAGCCATTTTTACAAAAGTTGTAAAGGCATTAAAACTTGCATTTGCTAAAGATAAGGCAGAATTTAATGTACCCAAACTTCCTCCTGCAGAGTCTGCTATTTGAGGTGTATCAAAAACAACAATATCTGGGTTTCCAGCTTCAGTTAAAAATGAAATCATTTCACCTCCGGGACCGGCTTGATTGTAATTTAATTGTGTAATTGATCCAAGTATAGCCATAACAAAATAAGGAAAAAGTAAATATATTGCGTGTTTATAATTCATTAGGTTACACCTCTAAATAAAAAGTATGCTCCAAAGATTGCAAAAATAGAAACCATAACAACTATAAATGCTACGCTTGGGAATCCTACAAACATAAATATAAAAACTGGAGTTAAGGCTAAAACCAAAACCATACGTCCACCCCCCGGCCCGACACCAGTAACATAACTATAAGCAAAACCAATAGAAATTATAATAAGCAAACTTACTATAATCCATATACCTGTATTTGCTCCTTGAAACCCTAGATAATATTGTGAAACATTATCAAACGTAGACTTTAATTGAGTTGCAGAATAATCACTATCAATATTACTTTGCAAGGGTAATGTACCTGAACTTGTGTGTGCTTCTGTAATAGATTTGTTTGCACCAAATTCATATATAGGACTTAACACTTCGTTTGCTCTATCTATTTGTGATATATAAGTTGAACCTAAAACAGTTATTTTTTGGTTTGCAGTTACTAATTTGTTGTTACCTAAATTAACATCTTTTTCTAATTTATTCATCATTTCTAAAATTTTTGATCTAAATTCATCATGTACTAAATTATCAGTAGAAGATACAGGGGGGTTGTTTTCAGCAATCCAATCTACATCAACACAAGATGGAGAAGTGTTAGAAACTGTGTTCCACACATCTTTATTTGGATATAAACAAACTCTACCTCTATATTGATTCAACCCGGAAACACCTTGATCGTTAGCTAATATAGTGTTAGAACTTTGACTGTTTGTATAAAGAGATACTATTCCATAACCCACTCTAGGCATATAAATAGTTTCTTTACCAAAAGAATATTTGTTTAATGTTGAATCCCAACAGTTATTCCATGCACCACCTAATATAGGTGAAGAATCTCTACAATAACCTAGTATCAATGGAGGTAAACCATAATCAGAAACTCTAGTACCTACATTGGTTATACCACTAGCGTTTGTTAATTGTTGAGGAAACACAGGAGTAGCTGGTTCTATGTGGCAACCATAATTATTTTCTAAGAAATCACACCACGTTGAACCCCAATCGTTTGGAGAGTTGCCCGGGTTATTTAATTCTGGTAAGTCTTTTACAGGTAATCTATATCTTAAAACTATCAAGGCGTCGTTGTATTCAAAAACATTAGAAAAACCTTGGGCTTCTATTAATCCGTTATCGTCTGTGTATTGATTTAAAGATGGGGGGTTTGCTATATAACAATTTTGTCCAGCGGTTTGTGAATTATATATACAATTTGAATCTGAACTCCATGCTCCTGTAATAGGAACAGCTATTGGAGTTGCTGTAGGAGTAGGTGTAGGTTGTTGAGCATAAATAGATTGTGCGTGTTCAATATTTGAAACACCTAATAAAGTAAATATTATAAGTAATATAAATTTTTTCATTTACCTGTTTTCTTGAAATAATAACCATGCCTCCAAAATTGTCCATATTGCCATAGCACCTGAAAAAAACCACGATATGCCTATCATCATTGGAGGCACGTTTGTTGTACTAGATACTTCTCCGGCTAACATTATTGCACATATAGTTCCTAATAAGACAAAAATAAAATTCATTTTTCCTTTACTTGTATTGTTTATAAAAATATTTAGAGGAGGACAAATAATAACCTCCTCTAAATATATAAAGAGGTAGGACTTCTTTTAGTTTCCGCCAAATTTGTCCCATGCGATCTTGGTAGCCAAAAAAATTCCTCCGGCCACCACCACTAAGGGAATTAAATTCACAATAGCTATAGCTGACGCAGATAGTCCTGTAGTTCCAGCTGCTGTTGCCACTGATGAAACGATTGTGGGAAGCAAGGCAAGGAATACTATTAAGACTATTGTAGCGGAAAGAATGCCTTTCATTTGTGCTGACATAGTGTTTCTCCTATTATAACTTTTTCTTTATAGTGTCGAACCATAATTAACTAGCAGAAAGCCACCTTCCCCCGGCTAAGACAAGCACTACTGCCATACCTATAACCACAAGTAAAGGTAGAGATCGAAGTAATTGGTTTAACCCAGTGCCCACACCATCATTTATTTTTGGCCATGTAACACTAAAGTTATATGTTTGTCCGCCTGTTAATCCAGCTATAACGAGATAAGACTGATCGTTACTTAATGTAGTTTGTGCAGTTCTATCTACTGTTCCCGGTGATTGTTCTAATACTGTAATGCCTTCCATTGTAGTATTAGCACTAGGATATTCTACATTTGTAGTAGAATCTTTTAGTAGTACATTACAAGAAGTAGCCGCTGCACCTGTGGTGCATGATAGCGGTTGTGTAGTAGAAGAAAACCTTGCGGTGTTCCCTGTGCTTATAATGTTAGGTAGAAAAAAAGCAAACAACAAAATAGCAAAAATAAAGCTAAAAGCTACTTGCCCTATTCTAAAGAAATACATAAACTTTCCAGTAATTTATTCTTATCTGGTTTTAGTCTATATATAGTTTTATAATAAAATCAAGGTACTATATATGGTGTTTTAGAAAAAATAAAGTCTACCCTCTTCTGTTTTCTTGGGATTTCCATAAGTTTCTTTTAACCATTTTCCTAATTTATGTTCAGTCAAATTAAGATCATTGTTTTTCATTACTCTATGTATTTCTTTAAATAAAAGTTGATCGTAACCAGCTTTTTTTATTTCTTCCATTACTAAATAAAATCTGTCTTTTATTTGCTGCTCTTGTGATTGTCTAATTCCTTCACTTGTTAAAGTAATAGCAGTTGTAGGGTCTACTAATTGTTCTGTATCATAATATTTAAAAAACCTATTAACTCTCCATACCCTGCCAATTTTTTCTAATCCTCTAGGAGCAACTGTCCCTTGGCTAATCATTTTCCAAAATAATATTTCATTTGTTTTATCATATTTAGTTTGGCATAAAAAATCTGTTTGAAATAGCAACCTTGAATTTAGTTGTTGTAGGTTTTGTGAAGTCCATATAATAACTAATTTTCTTTTTCTTAGTTGCATTAACATTTGAGTAAATAAATAAGATAATGTCCCTGTTGCCCGGTAGCTATCTTGTATTGTTTGTATTTCATCAATAAGTATAACTGCGTTTTTTAATTTATCTGTTAAAGATATTAAATCTTCTACTTGGACGTGTTCTCCAAAAGTTAAACAACCATTGTGAAATACTTTTGCACCTAATGTTTCTTGTGCGTGTAAGGCTAAGTATGTAGCAAACAAAGTCTTACCTTGGCCTCTTATTCCATGTATACCTAAAACAGAACTTTCAACCAATAAAGATAATCCACTAGCGTTAGCGTTAGTTACCTTGCTCACTGTACAACCTCTGGAGGTGGAGGTTCTCCACCAGTAATTGCAATTATGGCAAACATAACCCCTCCAAGAATAAGACAATAAGTCATTAGCCTAACTCCTTCTTTTTCCCACAAACTCTTACTAGAATTTAACATTCTTTCAGAAGCAGATTGATCTGTCGCCCTTCCTACGTCCATAGAAATAACACTATTTATTTCTATATCAAAAGGCTTAAACGGTTTTGGTGTATCAGTAGTATAGTCTATAACAGGAACTAATTCTTTTCCAAGTTTATAAAAAAATGCTGGGTCCATGTTTTCTTCTACAAACTTTCGATCCTCCCAACGTTCAACCCATTCGTATACATTGTTATTTATTTTTGTTAAGTGATAAACCTTAATAAGTTTTTTGTTTAGTCTATAATAAGTTGTTGCCAATCCTCCTAATATTAAAACTAAAAACATAAAAAAGCCTAAAAAATATGTTACAGGAATAACTAACATTACAATAGAAAAAAGTAATAACAAGCCATATCCAAATAAATAACTTTTAGGATAAAATGTTTTTAAGTTTATATCGTGTCCATTTGTTATATAAGCCATTAAGATTCCTTGTCTTGTTTTATTGGTTGTATAATATTAAAAAGTTTTCTTATTTGTTTTTTTTGATAAGTTATTACTTTTTCTAATTCTTCAATTCTTTTTTCTAATTTTATTTCTCTATCTTCTAATGTTTCGTAAAATTCATTTCTCATACTATCTTGTTGATACTCAATCATTTGTTGAACTCCTTTCTAAACACTTCCCGGGTTCCGGGAAATGTCTTATTCTTTGTCTATTGGTGCTTGTGAAAACAAATTAGTTATATCTCCTTTACCGCTAAAACCATCTGTAATAGAAGTAAAGTTTTTGCCTACTGCTATTATTAAAAATACAAAAACTGCAATAGCTATTAATACCCATAATAATTTATCTAACAAAGTTCTTTCTGTAGACTTTTTAGATTTTTCTACATCTAATTGCGTTTCTAAAAAAAATTCATTTTCATAATCCCTTAGATCATATTCATCAACAGGTGAAGGTGAAGCATATTTTTTTTCTAATGGATATAAAGGAGTTGCGTCTCCTAATCTAACAGTAACTATATGTTCTCTTTTTGGTTTTAAAAATCCAAACAACCTTGATCTCCATATAAAACCAACAGCATTAGGTTGCATACCATAAGCTTCTTTAGGAGAAACAAAAAGAATTTTATTTCTCAATAACCCTTTATCAAGGTCAGCAGAATTGTCTTGTTTAAATCTAAAAATATTCATTAAGACTTTCTCCTTTTAGGTAACCATGAAGATTGTCTTTGAACCTCTGGCTCTAAGTTCCCGGTCAATATTCCTTGACCCTCTCTCCTAGATTTACCTCCTATAGATTTGGCTAATTCAAAATATGTATATAATTGAGTTTCCGCATAAGTCATTTCACTATAATCAATTTCATCTTTTTTATTATTAGATTTTTGTCTTTCAGCTCTAGTTATTCTATTTCTAGTATTAATGTTTTTAGCTAAAATACTAGCCGCGTCCATAGCTTGTTCCGCAGTTAAGTTTGTAGTTCCTTGTAATTGCTCTTTGCTTTTACCCGGCTCTAAATAAATTCTTGTTGTTTTAAAAAAACCTTGTTGGCTTTGTTCATCTAATGCAAAGCCATTCATAATATTTAAACCTGCATTTTCTGGTGGCTGCATTTCGTTTTCATTTACCATATCTACTCCTTTATGTAACTAATAATCTATATAAAAAAACTAAAATAACTATAAGCCCAACAAAAGAAACAATAGTAGACAACAACTTAAATGGTAATTTTAATAAACACATTATCATTAGTAACCCTTTATTTCTTGTTGAACTAAATTCATAGCTTTATTTAACTCTTCTGAACTTGGATTTATTTTTAAGTAAACCAAAGTTGATCTTAAATCTGTATGTCCTAATAAATTTTGTAAAACGTTTATAGGAACTCCGTTTCTTAAACAGTTTCTAGCAAAAGTATGCCTAAGAGTATGGGTCCCATTTATTTCAACGTTAGCTTTAGCTGCTATTTTTTTATACCATTCTCCAACAGTTTTCCTTGAAATAATCTTTACATAAGGTTTGTGTTTTGGAATAGATAAATAATTATTAACAAATCTTATATCTTCTAATAAAGGAGCAGCTATAGGAACTACACGATCTTTTTTTCCTTTACCATCTATAACTTTCAATTCATTAAGAGTTGGCTCTATAGTTATGTTTCCGGGTGTAATGTTTAAAGCTTCTTGTACTCTTAGCCCGGCGTATAGTTGAAACTTTATACACAATAACATATTGCTAGATTTAAAAGCATTTTTGTTTTCATTGAAAAAATAAGCAACATCTAAAAATCTTTTTGTTTCCCCGGGTGAAAGATATTTAGGAATTTTATTGTAACGTTTTGACATTATTGTTTCTTTTTTTTATATAAAATAAATAATATTTTTTTTATACCAATCTAAATAATATTTACATATTATAAAAACAGTAACTTTATGTCTAGTTTTGTTACTGTCGTAAATCTTCTTTTTTTATAGAGTTAGGAAAATAATAAGAAGGTAATTTATCTAACTCTTTTTCTTGTTCGTCTGAAATTTTTATTAGTCCAACATGGCTTAAAGATAAATTGTTATATTTTCTCCACTTAATCAAATCTAATATTAACCTATTTTTTGTAAGTTTCTTTTTGCAATTACCACATATCCACTTAGTGTTTAAATACCCATAATCAATAACGTAAATTCCATTTTGACAATAAGGACAAAAAACTAAAGAGCCATTAACAGGAGCCTTAGATCGTGGTTGCATGGCTCCAGATTCTACAGGAAGCCAAAACTTTTTATAAATATATTTTCTTTTTGTTTTCAATTATTTCTCTTTCTATACATTCCCCGGAAGCATACACCCGGGGAATGTTTACTAATAAACATCTTTATTTGTGTGATTATTCTTTAATGTTTGTATCAACAAATTTATTGAAACGTCTAAATCTCTAAGTGCTAAGACTATAGATTCTGTTCCATCATTAATAGCATATTGTAACTCTTGCCGATCCATTATTTATCCTTTCTTTTTATCTAGTTTTTCTATAGCTTCTTGAATTTCTATTAATCTTTTTATTAGATGATAGAATTTATCTTCATTAGGAATTTGTTTAACTAAATCATATACATCTTGATCTTCAGATTTATTCTCTTTCATATTCAGACCCTTTAAAAAATTTATTCATTACACTTGTAATTACATTTACAGTAACCGCATTACCTAATGTCTTATATCTTTGAGTATCACTTAATCCTTTTGTCCAGTTGTCCGGGAACCCTTGTAGCCTTTCAGCTTCTAAAGGTGTAAGCCTTCTAACATTAGACTTCATTTTATAATATGGCATAGCTGTATTGTTTGTTGTTACTGTAGCGGCTAATCCGTTTGAATCGTATACTCTTTGGCCTTGTGATAATTTAGGATTGTCATCAAGTCTTATCAAAGTCATATCAGAATGAAAACCCGGGGTTTGTAATGTAGCAGCTATATCTTTTTTACTTACTATGTTGTTTTCCAATCTGTCTTTAGTTTGATTGTAAACATAGTATTTTTCATCTACTTCATCTTCTAATATATCTTCTAACAATATTTCTTGTCCATCAAATCTATATCTAGCAGTTAAGGTTTTGGTTTGGCCTTGTCTGTCAGCCATGTTGTAACCAAATGTATGACTAGGGTCTTTTTTTCTATTGTCTAAATATTCCCATAGCTTATTAGTCAAATAATACTTTTGGTCTACTTTGCTCTCCAAGATATCCTGTAATAAAGATTCTTTCTCTGGATTGTGGGACTCCGTGATACTTGCTATTAAAAATTTTCCATTCAATGTTATACCCCATTTCGGTAAGAACGGACAAGATACGAAAGAATGTTCGTCCTTCTTCGTGAGTAAGTAAACCTTTAACGTTTTCAAGCACCAAGTATCTAGGTTTACATAAGGATAAAATCCTTGCGATATCAAAAAATAACGTTCCTCTTGTGTCGTCAAATCCTTGCCTGTGTCCTGCTGTGCTAAATGCTTGGCATGGAAATCCTCCACATAAGAGATCAAACTCCGGGAGTTCATGCCCGGTAATCTTAGTTGCGTCTCCATAATTTTTTATGCCGGGAAAATGATTTTCAAAAACTTCAATAGCATAAGGGTCTATTTCAGAATACCCTATTAGTTTATGATTTATATTTGAAAGTTTTAATCCCTGCTCAAATCCTCCTATTCCTGTAAACATAGAAAATACTTTTAACTCTTGTTTACTCATTTTATTTGCTTTCTTGAAATGATCCATTTTTCATTTTATTTCCTTTCTTCTTTTTAATTCTTTTAAATGATCTATAGTTAAATCACTTATATTGTTTGCAACCATATGTATTAAGTCAAAATCAGAATCGTGATTTTTCAATACTTTGGTTGCGTTGTGATAAATAGTTATTCTAACTATTTCTATTAAATATTCAAAATATTTTTCTGGGTTTTCTTTTTTCATTTTTCTTTCTAAAGATTCCCCGGGAGCATACTCCCGGCGAACCTGTCTAGTTTTAATAGGGCTCAACTCTTAACAATAGCTGTTAATTTAATGATTACTTTACTGGAAAGTTTATGCTTAATGTACACAATTTATTCAGGAGGTGAATAACGAATTTCTTTTGTAGTCATTTTGTAAATAAGCATAATTATTAAGTTATCAACCCTTATGTTATTTCTTTTGTTTGATCTCTTCAGATCGGGGGTTTTGATTGGTAGTATTGTTGTTAGCTGCTATTTTAGTTATAATAACTCCTAACATAAAACCAACTCCAAATACTCCAAAGTGCATAATAATTAAATCCATTTATTTTCCTTTCTTTTTAATTAAGATAATGCTATTCAAATATAGTGTCAATACCTTTTATCTAAATGTTTGGGCAAACATATCCCATTTATATATATAAGATAATTTTTTAAAATTAACTCTAATAAACATTATCTGATCTGTGCTTAAGTTTGTGGCTTCTTTGGCCCTTGCTCTATCATCTACAAAGCCTGAAAACTTACCTTGTATTAATGCTGATACATATGTTTCAAAATCTTCTTTTGTTACCTTAATAGGAGTTCGATCAACATCAAACATTGTTTCCTGCTTTCTTATCATTTGGTTTATTTTGTTTTTTCTTTTGGCCGTAACTGGCTTTATTTTTTTTAAGTTTAATTTTTTCAAAATTTTCTTTTTTATGTTTTTTATATATAGCTAATAATTCCCATAGTATTATGATAATTGGTAAAGTCAATATACCTGCTATATAAATTATTAATTCATACATTTTTAATTCCTTTCTAAAGACAACCCGGAAGGACACTCCCGGCGAATCTTTTTATTTATATGTATTTTTCATCAAAAAAACTTTAACTAAAAACCCTAACCAAAAGGATATAAATCCAATAATAAAAGGTAAAAGAAAAATTAAAATCTTTTCACCTGTACAAAAATTAATTGTCTGACATTCTATAATTGGTTCCATTATTTATTCCTTTTCTATTATTTTTTCTATATAAAAATATATGCTATACATCATTCCTATTATTACTAAAACAACCAAAGCAAACATTATCCATTCAGCTATAGCCTGATCCTGATTATAATTATTAATTTTTATTTTGGCCTTAGTTGTAAAAAAACCATGAGCGGTTAAAGTTAACCCTACTAATGATCCAAAATAATAAAGTATATATTTACTCATTTTTATTTCCTTTCTTTTTAATTATTACTTCTGTAGCTGCTCCAAGATCATATAATAAATTGGCTAACTTGCTAGTGTGATTATGTATATCTTTACTGGTAAATTTTTTATGATACTTTTCCACTTTTCTAAATTCATCATGTACCAGTACAGTTAATAATTCTTTGCTTTCTTTATTTGTAAATTTTTTCATTTTATTCCTTTCTAAAGACAACCCGGAAGGACACTCCCGGCGAATCTTTTTATTTATTTAGTTTTTATTTAATTACCCTGTTCGTTTTCTTATTCCTCAATGTCCAGCTTAATCCATTATGAAAAGCTATTGTATTAATAACTTTATAATCTGAAAGGCTTTTAACCTTTCCAATATGTTGGCTTGTAGTCATACTGTATTTAGTATGGTAAATAGATTTTTTCTTTCTATCTGCTATTAACATTGAATAGGAATAAAGTTTGTCCCCTTCAACAATCAAACTATTCATTCGATCAACATAATTGGTTTTTTTATCTATGAATTTTTTAATGAATCCTTCATTTGTTTTTTCGTATTTCATTTTTATTTCCTTTCAAGGGTCTGAAGTATTCAGACCCTTTTATTATTTGTTTAGTTTTTATTCAGTCCATTTATAAACATAGGTAGGATTACCTTTAATAGTTAATAAGCTAATATTTTTAGTTTTATAAAGTTTTTCTATAGCTTCTTTTAATACGTGCTTTTCTGAATCAAGCATTAAAATTTCTATCTTTATAATATCGTTTGGACGATCCATTTTTACTCCTTTCTAAAGACAACCCAGAAGGACACTCCCGGCGAATCTTATTATTTATTTAGTTACTATGATCTTTTTTTTAAATTGGCACCTCCTCATATTTTGTACATCTTTCTTTACAATAATATTTTTCTCTATACAGGTATGCTTGAAAAAAAATATTTTCACAACCAGTACACAATTTTTTATTATCTTGATTAATTAACTCACAATTATTTCTTAAGTATTTTCTAAACTGGTTTCTGTGATAGATAGCTTTTAAACTGCTATCTAAGTTTTCAATTTCCATGGTCATTGTTGATCCTTTTATTTCCTTTCAAGGGTCTGAAGTAGCTGCTCAGACCCTTTTATTATTTGTTTTTTTAGTGGCTACTTAAATCTATGGTTATAATTGAAATTAGTTCTTTCGTTTCTAATATTTCGTTACTTTCTAGGGTTTTCCATTTTGTTTTATAAACCTTAATAAGTTCGTCCCCATTGCTAAGAACTTCAGAATCGTATGAAGTATTTAAAAATTCATTAAGTTCTGATTGTAATTCTTCATCGTAATTTTCTTTTAGATCGTCTAAATCTTTAATGTCAATTTCATTAAAAATAATTCTAATGTCAGTATAAGTTAATCCACTCCAAAATTTAAACATTTTTAAGTCTTGATCTTCATACTCATATTGTTGATCTTCTATAAAATCATATATGGCTTCTACACCTTCATAGCTATATGAACAATACGAATCTTCTTTATCTGAGTATTGTTTGAAGTCGTGTATTAATTTTGTTTTATCTTCTATTGTGTACATTTTTAATTCCTTTCAAGGGTCTGATTTAATACTTCAGACCCTTTTATTATTTGTTTTAATTTATTTCAAATGGTTTATTTAAAACTATTTTTTCTATATAAAAGCCATAATATTCTGTAGCTTCTTCAAAGGTCATACCTTCTTCATCTTTCCATGTATCGTCCCAAAATTTTTCTAATTCTCTACATGCTTGAAATTTAGAATTACTTATTACCATATGATTGTATTTCAATCCTTGTGTTGTTGCTATATACACTTTAATCCTCCTTTCTGATTTTGAAATTTCTATGTAGTTCTAATAAGTCTTTATAGTTTTTTGGATCAATGTTTTTTTGATCGTCTATAAACTGTAAATGAGTTTCATAATAATTAAATAAACTCTTAATAGTTTTGATAGCTTGAATTAAATCTATTTCTTTTGATTCCATAGCCAAAAATAAATCTTCTAAACTATTTTTTAATTCTAAGTATTCTCTTATTATTATTTTTTCGTATGATGTCATTTTAAACCTCCTCTGTTGTTACTTTATTAATAATTAATTCGTGTTCAAATTGTTGTAAAATGTCTATGATCTTTGATCCTTCAAAATTTCTATCAAACCAAATAGCAAAAAACATAATTAACAATTCACTATTACTGAATCTCCAAACATTTGGCATGTATGTATTTTTAATTAAATAGTTATGAACAAACTCTAAAAACTTAACCCCTCCATGAATAGCTATATAATTATTCGCACCTTCTTCTATTGAATCATCTAAAAAGCCTGTGAAAATAATTGAAGGGTCTCTATTATATTCGTTTACGTCAATTTTAGAAATTCCTCCTTTAAATAGACTTGGAAAAGCATATTTTTTGATAATGTCTAATTGTCTATATAATCTAATCTTTTGATCTTCTGATGGATCGTAATCATTAAAATTCTCAACTTCGTTTGATTCCAAAAAATCATACATTTTATAAAGATGTTTGATTATCTCTTTATCTATAATTTGAGAAATAAAACCAATGTTTTCAAAATCTTCTTTTATTGGATCGTTTACAATCTTTAAATATTGTAATTCATCAACAAAATAAGCTTTATTTTCAATTTCTTTTTTACCCTTTTGAAAAACTATTTTCATTTGATAATGATCTATGTATTCATCAAAAGATTGATGTAATTCTTTTGGTACAAAATGTTCCATATCAACCTCCCAAAGTTTTCTATAAAGTTCTATACATTCGTTAATAGTTTTACACCTTGCTACTTCTAGTGGATAACTTGGATCGTTTTGAGTGTTATAAATGACGTAATGATCGTTAGTTAAGTCGTTTTCACTAAAATTGTGATCTTTCCAAATTTTGCTATATGGATCTATATTTTCTTTATTCAAATTTTACCTCCTAAGTAAATTTATATTTAATTAGAGTATATATACTATTCATAGATAGTGTCAATAGTTTTTGCTACTAATTTTTAAAATAAATATAATTATATTCTTCTTAATATATAAAAATATATATAGTTATTAATTAAAGGTCGTTATTGTGGAAAGTGTCTGAAAAGTGGTTTTTTACTCAAAATACGTCATTTTCACTAGCTGCTAGATCATAAAAATATAACAACTTTTTTAAGTGATTTTTTTAATAATTTCTTAAGTGGTTTTTTAAGTGATTTTTTAAGATTTTTTTTAAGTTTTTTTTTAGAAAATTTTTAGATTTTTTTTAGAAAATTTTTAGATTTTTTTAATTTTATTTTTTTAATAAATTTCTTTTTTGTGCTGGTTTTTTAAAGTTTTTTGGATCGTTTTTTTAAGCTAAAAATGACCTAAAAAACGTCAATTTTAAAGGGTCTGAGACATCAAAAAAAGTCTTAAAACGTCATTAAAAAGGCCAAAAAATAGCCTTTTTTTTACTTATATAAAAAAGCCAAATTTTAACACCTCCCGGCGAATTTTTTTTTAATTTTCTAAATAAAAATATAATTTAGAATTAGTTAGTTTAGAATAGGATAATTTTTTTTTTTAGATTTTAGAATAAAAGATGACTAATTAGAATTATTAAAAATGGATCGAAAAAGCTATAATCAATCATCTTCTATTCTTTGAAAGGAATAATATAAATACTAATACCAGTATGAGAATTATAAAAGGTGAAAATAAGATCAATTTATAGATTTTTCTTAATTAAGATATATATATAGTTATTATATTTTTAATTATTTTCTTTAATGTTTACTAAAAGTCTAAAATCATTTTCCTAATGAATTTCTGAAAACAAAAAAGAAACCAGAAAAGAAAAAAAATCTATTGAAATACTACTGAAAATTCTGAAATCGTGTCAATGGGTTTTATTGATCGTTTTTGAGTTTTTAACTTTTTTTTTATGAAAATAACGTTTTTCCGTTCAAATACCAAAAAATAGTAGCTAAGATTATTATAAATCCTAATATTATTCCTAAATTACCTTCTGTATTCATCAAATTCCTTTATTTAGTGTATTTTGGCTTTTTTTAAGGTGCTTTCGTTGGGTGCTGGTATGGTTTGGTATTACTTTTAATCTAGGATAGCCTTAAAATTCTATTCTTAACCCACGTCCAGCTTTATTTTTTAGTCTGGCACCAAAGTTTTTCCCTTTGTCTCCTTTAGATTTTAGGTTAAATTTAGCTTCAAAAAAACCACCTTTTCTTTTACCTAATGGTTTTTTATCATAAAAGACTTGTCCGCTTTCATTAACTCTGACTTTTGCACCTAATAATTTTATATCGTCAATTTTTGGCCTTTGTCCACTTTCAGATACTATTCTAATGTCATCTCCTTTAACAACTCCTGTAGGGGTTTCTTTAGTTACTGTTACATCAGATTTTACAAGATCAATTTTTATATATTTAGTATCTTGGGGTTTTCTTACTCTAACTGCTATCTCTTGTGGATATTTTCCTTTTTCACTTGGATTTAAAACTTTTACGTCCGCTCCTGCCCGGAATCTTTGTTTAGCTTCTTTTTCTGCTTTTTCTTTTTGCTCTTTAATTTCTTCTAACTTAGCAAATTTTTCTTTAGCTTCTTTTTCTGATTTTTCTTTCTTTTCTTTATCTTTAGCAAATTTACTATCTTTAGCAAACCCAAATTTACTATCGTTAACCTTTTTTTCCTTTTGTAGATCATCTAAGGAATCAAAATCAAACTCACCCTGTGTATTTTTTTTAGGTTTAACTTTTTTTACTTTTTCTTCTTTTTTAAATTTACCAAATAAATTTTTAAGCATTTTATATTCCTAAACTTTTCTTTTTTGTTTTAATTGAAATGATACTCCACCCTGTGATATTGTTGCAAAAAACTTACCTATATCTAATCCACGTTTTTTAGGTTTTTTTGGACTACTCTTAAGTATTTTAAAAGTATCTTTAACCGTGTTACCTTTTGGTAAGTTTCTAGGTCTAACTGTAGTGTATTTTATTTTGTTTGTTAATAAGTTTGCTACCGGGTATTGGTTACCTTGTTGCCAAGTAACTATGTTTGGATAGTTTTTTGGATTTTTTGTTTTTTTAGTTATTTTAACTGAATCTAAATCTATAAGTTTTTTTGATTTAGTTTTCTTTGTTTCATATTTTCTTGTATCTAGTTTTCCCCTAGGTTGTACTTTAGTTTTTTCTTCTTCTAGTTTTGGTTCAGGTTTATCATCAGGTTTTGGAGTTTCTTTTTTACCTTCTTCTATTTTTTCTGGAGCTTTCTTTGTTTTTGGTTTAGGTTTAGGTTTATCATCATTATCGTCTTTATCTTTTTTTTCTTCTTCTGTTTCAGGTTTAGTTTTAGGAGGTTTAGGTTTAGGTATAGGTTTAGTTGGCATAGGCATACCATAGCCACCACCTACATCTTCAAAAGGGTCTGAAGCCCTATCTGTTTTCTTTACCTTTAATGTACCTGTTTTATCATCATATACATAACCATAGCCACCACCTACATCTTCAAAAGGGTCTGAAGCTCTTTCTTCTTCACCTTTAGCTTTTTTACCAAATTTAATACCATAAGATTTTCCATCTGATATTTCTTTCCAAGGGTCAGACATTCTTTGTTGAGTTTTAAGAGAATCTGGAATTTTTCTAATAACAATTTCTTGTTTTTCTATTGTAGCAGTATATGTAGGCTCCTCTGCTTGCCGATCTGAAATTGCTATTCCTTCTTTTTGATTCCCATATAACTTTATTCCGGGTATACCTAAAATGTTATTAAAATTTTTAGCGTTTGGTTTTTTGGTTAATTCTTCTATTTCTTTAGGAGATAAAGGTTTTGTAAATTTTTCTTCTTGTGTGGGTTTTTCTTTTTGCTGTAAAGTTCCCGGAGTCTTTTGTTCTGTACCTAGATCACTTTTGCTTTTTTTAGGTAAAGGTTTAATGTCTTTGGGTTTTGGAGTTATTAATTCATTAGTTGTTCTTTCATCAAAAGGTAGTGTCCAATAGTCCGGGTTTTCATCTAAAAGTTTTTGTTTTATTTCAGCTTTCTTTTTAGCTTGTGCTTCTTTTTTATAAAAGTTTTTAGTTTTGCCTTCTTTTACTTTTGTTTCAAACGCTTCTTTTTTGGCCTTTCTTTCGGCTTCTTCTGCTTTTTTTAGTTTATCTTCAAATGCTTTTTGTTTTCTTCTTATATCTAATTGTTCTTTTTTAAAAGCTAACTGGCTTTCTTGTAAATCTTTTGAATATCTAGGGTCTTTTTCTATTCTGTTTGCAAGTGCTTTTCTTTCAGCTTCTTTTGAATCGTAAGATTTTTTACCTTCTTCTATTTTTTTTGAAATATATTCTTTTCTTCTTTTTTCTGTTTCAACTAATTTTTTAAATTCATTTTCATATTTAGCTATATCTCCTGTAGCTTTATAATCTTGAATTTTCTTTATTTCATTTAATTGTTTTGTAGATAATTTATTTATTCCCATTTCTAGTTTAAATCTATCTTGTGGCTCTACTAATGTTAAAAAGTCTGTTAAGTTGTTTTTAATGTTTCTTACTAAATTTTTATCTGGAACTGTTTGTCCTCCGTAAAACTTAGCGTCTTTTTGTTTTGCAAGTTCTGTTCCAACTGCATAAAGACGTTCTCTTAGAACTTGTTGTTTTGCCGGGTCAGATAATAACTTTCTTTCAGCGTCTGTTAAAGAAAAATATATTCCTTTTGAATTTTGAGAACCTATTATATTGTCAGACACTTGTCTTAAAAAACTACCTTGAATTGCTTTCTTTGTTAACTTATTAGCAGTTCTTTTATCTAACGTAGTTACTAATACATCTTTGGTTTTTAATGCTCCGCTTAATGCTGGATTAGTTATTGGCTTTGTAATGTTTTTTACTAAGTTGGCCGCTCCTTTAGCCATTGTAGCTGTAAGAACTAAATCAATAGGTCTCCACATGGTTCCTGCTAAGGCAAAGGCTCGTTCAGACGTAGGTGTTCCTACATTTGGTTTTCCACCTTTAGCTAAATTACTTCCAACTTCTTTCCATAATTCTTGTACTTTTTTTTGTCTATCAGCTGGAACAAAAAACATATCTCCAAAAGGTTTTGAATCTCTTTCTGCTCTACTCATAACAGGTGTTGTTCCTTTTAATCCAAATGTTTCAGCCATCAAATTTACAGGATTTAAGCCTGCTACCGATCTTGCATAAGGACTTAAGCTTGTTGATAGTCCTCCTGTACCTTTTGCCCCAAATTTTCCTGTAGTGTCTATTTTGTTTAATTCTTCTTTAACATAAGGAATACCTGTTAGTGAATATAAAGTTCCTATAGTAGGAGTAAATGTTTCTTTTCCTTGTGATATTGGTGCAAGCCATTTAGGTAAAGGAACTGTAGTTGGCATTTTTGATGAAGATAAAGGAACACTTTTAATTTTTTCCCAAGTGTTTTTGTTTGCATATTTAGACACTTCATTAAATATATCATCTGTTTTTAATTCTGGTAATTTTGGCAACTTGGGTAACCCCATAGCTTTTACTTGCATATTACTTATAGGTTTTGATGTAGAAGTAAATGAAGTGTTTTGAACTTCTAAGGAACTATCAACTTTTGTTTTATATTGAGGTTTTAGTTGTGTTGATCTTTTTTCTAATTGTCTTTCTTGTTCTTCTAATGTTTGTTTTATAACAGGTGTCTTTGACGGAGTTTTTTCTATCTTACCACCACCTAGACTTACAGGTTGGGGAATGACTATCTTTGATCTTGACGGAGTTTTTTCTATCTTACCACCACCTAGACTTACAGGTTGGGGAATGACTATCTTTGATCTTGACGGAGTTTTTTCTATCTTACCACCACCTAATTTAACAGGAGGTTGTATGACTTTAAAAGATATTTTTCTAGGTTTTTGATATTTAGGTTTTTTTGTTTCTAATATTTGTTGCTCTGCCATTTTTCTTTATTTCTCTCTCTAGCTTTTTAGTTATATTCAATTAATACCCAATCAATATCGCTATAGACTTGGTTTGTATCATTCCACATACCTAATTTTATTCCAGCGAAACTTTCAAATGTTGTGCCTGAGTTTGCATCCCCATAACTGCAACTACCTTTCCCACTAAATGTTGCTTTATAATTTGAGTTTGTGGTGTCAGAACTATTAAAACCTCCACTTACTGAATATTGGAAACTTACTCCTATACCATTATCTTTTTGACTACTAAAATCTATTATTATTTTGTCAAAACTAAGGTAATCATAAGCACTTGAGGTACTTGATGGCATAGAACCATTCATTATATTACAAGTTGCATCTGTATAATAATTTGGAGAGTAACCATTTTGGTATCTACATTCACTAGATGAAGTACCCTCCATACGAAGATATGTTCCAGCACAAGTACCCGGCTGTCTATTAGAAACAGTATTCCAATGCCAGCCTTGTGAACCATAGGCTTCATTTCCTGATGTTGTACTATCACATTGTCTACCTGAGTTAAATGAGGCATCGCCATAGATTGATTGAAACCCAAAATTATAAGCACCTCCATTTGGAATGGCTGCATTGTAATAATTTTCAGTCCAATTAATCATTAATCTATATTCTTTATTTTTATCTAATCCATTAGTTGTAAATGGCATAGAACCTGTTTGCCAACAGATACTCTCGCCATTATAAGCCATATCAGCAGTACCACTTGCAACAATTCTTCCTACTCCAGCACCACTAGGAGTAAAATATTCTAATGCAGTACCTCCAGCGTTAACTCTAATTTCTTGTAATGCTGAACCCGGTGTAATGTCAGTAGTGATATCAAGATCACTTGCTGTAACTTCTCCTGACCCATTAGTTTTTAATGGAGTTGAAGCAGTAAGACTTAATGGATAAACATCATTAGTTTCTAAGTTACCAGAAGCGTTTGTACTTAAGGATTTAGAAGCAGTAAGACTTAATGGATAAACATCATTAGTTTCTAAGTTACCAGAAGCGTTTGTACTTAAGGATTTAGAAGCAGTAAGACTTAATGGATAAACATCAGAT
>VTLG01002684.1_pt1 | contig 20898 bp, 17 predicted proteins | sample 4694571 | NCBI WGS metagenome assembly VTLG01 (sample SAMN12604809, study PRJNA352737) | marine metagenome | biome: ENVO:00000447; feature: ENVO:00000209|ENVO:00000569|ENVO:01000036; material: ENVO:00002151; isolation source: viral sequences binned using virsorter ... | reverse complement strand
CCTATACAGCTACTGTAACACCCAAAACTGCACCAATGATGTAAGGAATTAACCTAATGCCTAAAGAAAAATTAAAAATCCCTAAGTCACCTCAAAACAAAAAAGGACCGTATCAAAACAAAAAAGGGTCTTGCCCACCAGGGTTTAAGTGGGATGAGAAGAAAGGTAAGTGTGTACAGAAAGGTGTTGGTCCAGAATACAAGCCTTAAGTTCTAGCGGCTGACCCGAAAGATCGTCCTCGGCCCACACGAACTATTACTCTCATTAATTAATGACAACTACAACTGAACAGGGCGGACGCCAAAACAGATTCGCAACCGAACCACAAGTACAAGTGATTAAAGGTGATTACTTTGACAACGCTGAACGTGTTAACGGTCAACTAGCTATGCTAGGTTTTGTTGCTGCCCTTGGTTCATACATAATAACTGGACAAATAATACCCGGCATTTTTTAAATGGCAACTACAGTACAAATAACGAAACCACAAGATAACTGGCAGAGTTTTTGTGACTGGGTTACTAGTACCGACAACCGACTTTACGTTGGTTGGTTCGGTGTCCTAATGATCCCTGCACTATTAACCGCAGCGACTTGCTTCATCATAGCATTCATTGCAGCCCCGCCAGTTGACATAGATGGTATTCGAGAACCCGTCGCAGGATCATTACTCTATGGAAACAACATCATCTCAGGAGCCATCGTCCCGAGCTCTAACGCAATCGGTCTTCACTTCTACCCAATCTGGGAAGCTGCAACCCTCGACGAGTGGTTATATAACGGTGGACCATATCAACTCATTGTGTTCCACTTTCTCATCGGTATCGCAGCATACATGGGACGCCAATGGGAACTTAGTTATCGACTAGGAATGCGCCCATGGATATGTGTCGCATATTCTGCACCAGTATCAGCAGCCTTTGCTGTATTCTTGGTGTACCCCTTTGGACAAGGGAGCTTTAGTGATGGCATGCCTCTTGGCATTTCCGGCACTTTCAATTTTATGTTCGTATTTCAAGCCGAACATAATATCCTCATGCATCCATTCCATATGCTTGGTGTTATTGGGATGTTCGGGGGTGCTCTTTTCGCTGCAATGCACGGAAGCCTCGTTACTTCATCACTCATTCGAGAGACAACTGAAACGGAGTCTCAGAATTATGGATACAAATTCGGCCAAGAAGAAGAGACGTATAATATCGTCGCAGCTCATGGCTACTTTGGGAGACTTATCTTCCAATACGCCAGCTTTAATAATAGTCGGAGTCTTCATTTCTTCCTTGCTACTTTCCCAGTCGTTTGCATATGGTTTACCAGTATGGGAATCAGCACTATGGCTTTTAATCTCAACGGCTTTAACTTCAATCAGTCAGTCGTTGACTCCAGTGGTAGGATCGTACCTACTTGGGCAGACGTCTTAAACCGTGCCAACTTAGGTATGGAAGTAATGCATGAAAGAAACGCACACAATTTCCCGCTAGACTTAGCGGCTACTAAGGAGATAGATTATGCCTGATCAAAAAGATTATAGTAAATTCGATAGAAGAGTTAATGCAGCAGCCGCTACAAAAAACCCTGCAACAAAAGTTAAAATACTTTTAAACGCTGCACAAATTTATAAAAAAATATAAACACCACGTCCGTTCATCCTTAACGGGACGCATGAATTCACAGCATGGAACGGGGCTGTGATACTAGAGAATTACTATGTCAGTAAAACTAAGGTATCGTGGTGTAACTTACACAAAAAACATTTAATTTAAAAACATGAAATCAATTGCACTAGCCCTAGCTACAATTACATTTGCTTCGACTCCTGCAATGGCTGGCGTCTATGTAAACGCTGAGTCAAGAGACGGATATACTGGAAAAGATTATACAGGTAGAACTGTTGATCTTCACGTTGGTTACGAAGGTGAAGTAGGTAAGCTTGGATATTATGTTCAAGGTGGACCTGCTATCTCAGCAGTAGCTGATGTAGATGGTACAGAGACAAGACTATCTGGTAAGCTTGGAGGTAAATTCGACATAACTCAAAAGCTTGGTGTGTACGGAGAAGTATCAGGAGTTTCTAATGATGAAGCTGACAATACTTACGGCACTAAGATAGGCGCTAAGTATAAGTTCTAAACTTATGTGCGTAACCACATAAAACTATCATGTCTCCCGTAGCGAAACTGCGGGAGGTCAACTTTCTCAATAATTTACAATGGCTTTTACCAATAATACTACCTACGGAACTACAGCTTATTCAACTGGTACGTTCTTTGATCAAAGTTTGATCCTAGCAAATGATGGGTCTTCCCTATCTTCTGCTACATTAGCAACTGTATCTGAACTTGCTATTCCATTAGGAGAGTATGAAAGAGTACAGGGAATCTATACTCTATGGTATGATACAGATACTACTAATGAATTGAGTTATAGAATTGCAAACTTAGCACAGTCTGATGGATCAACAGTAGTTGCTACTACTATTGCAACACACTCTCTTGCATCCGTAGCTGAAGCTACATCAGCAGGCACTCCAAGTGCAGCTAATCTAGAATGTACTTCAACTTATTCAACAGATGGTGCTGGTGAAACAATTGGTGTTGACTCAGCTGTGTCAGATGCCTCTGCTTTGTTCTTACAAGTACATTTCAACGCACTAGTTACTGCAGCTACAAAAGGTAAGCTTAGCTTACAGATAGCTAACATAACTGGTTCTGCAGCAGGATCACACCTATTAGCTGGTTCTAACGTAGTATATAAGAAGTGGTAAAACACTATGGACAGGAGGGCAACCTCCTTCCTGCGGGTGTCGATGGATGACGGTAGCTTTCCAAGCTAACCTTACAGGGGTTCGATTCCCCTCGCCCGCTTTGGCTTTTGGCCCTTACGAGGATACCCTTAAGCTGTCTAGACGGTGGGATAGACCACGAATATAAATTAATTTTCTCAACGTTGAGAGTATGTAAACCTATACAAACTCTTTAATATAATGGCTAACGCCACACAGTCAGTACTTGGTGCGCTGAATAAGGCGGTCTCTAATACCGCAGGTTCAGTTGCATATGATACCAAGTATGCAACCTATTTAAAGCTGTTCTCAGGAGAGCTATTTAAAGCTTATGAGTCAGCAACTATAGCACGTGATACCGTGCAAAGACGTACCCTAAAGAACGGTAAATCATTACAGTTCATCTTTACGGGACGCATGCAAGCGGCTTACCATACTCCCGGTGAACCAATCCTCGGATCAGGCGATCCACCAGTAGCAGAGAAGACCATCCAATGTGATGATCTCCTCATCTCTAGTGCTTTCGTTTATGATCTCGATGAGACACTTGCACATTACTCTCTGAGATCTGAAATCTCATCTAAGATTGGTCATGCTTTAGCAGAAGCTTATGATAAGAAAGTGTTTAGAACGATTGCTCTAGCAGCACGTGAAGCACATCCTATCACTGCATCTCCAGGACCAGAACCCGGTGGTACTCAGATTGAACTTGGAGTAACCAAGGAGTACAATGCACAAGCATTAGTGGATGCCTTCTTTGAGGCAGCAGCAGTTCTAGATGAAAAGAACCTACCTAAGACAGGACGTACAGCCGTTCTAAACCCACGTCAGTACTATGCTCTTGTATCTCAGGTATCTTCTAACATCCTTAACAGAGACTATGGTAACAATCAAGGTAACCTAACCTCTGGTGAAGGACTAGTTGAAATTGCTGGTATTCAGATCAAGCGTTCTAACAACCTACCTTTCCTTGCTGGTACTGTTAATAAAGTATCTGGTGAGAACAACGATTACAATGGTGACTTCTCTACACACTGCGGTCTCATCTATCAAAGAGATGCTGCAGGTATTGTTGAAGCCGTTGGCCCACAAGTTCAAGTAACCGGTGGAGATGTGTCTGTTTTATACCAAGGTGATGTAATGGTTGGAAGGCTCGCAATGGGCGTCGGAACTCTTAACCCTGCAGGTGCAATTGAATTAACCTCAGCACGTAGCTAACTATGTCACTTAATCCCGGAACATCTACAACTATTACTAGAGTTAAAGGGAACGGTGCTTCCTTAAGTGGAATCGGACAGGTTGATAAATCAATCACTAAGAATCCTCCTACTCCTCTAGAGTATGGTAGGAAGCATTTGAGTCCTGCTAACATAGGAACAGTTTCTTAACTAATAAAATACTATGGCAGCTCCAACAGCAGTAGGTGAATACGGCTCTTGTCAAGGTACAGAGACCCGTATCTCTCCTTCAGATACAAGTGGATCAGGCAGCGCATCAGCTGTTGCTTCCACAACTAAAGATTTAAGGCTAGCATATGCAACCGTAGGTTCATCAGGTGTAACTGATACCTGCGCTGTAGTTGCAGCTCAATACACTTAACTAATAAGGGGGGTATCACTACCTCCCTTTTTTTTATTCACAATTCTTAACTATGACTACCACGACTGTAACCATCGATACCGAACTATCCGCTGTGAATGCAATTCTTGGTAGCATCGGTCAAGCACCTGTAGCAAGTATCGACTTTACAAACCCTGAAATATCTTTTGTATATAATTTGCTAAAAGAATGTAATCAAGATGTACAAGCTGAAGGCTGGACATTTAATCTAGAATATCATATAAAAGAGACAGTAAATGCAAGCACTAATAAAGTTGTCATTGGAGCTAATGTTACACGTATAGATAATGAAGATGCATGGGATCGTACCCGTGACTTTGTGCGACGTAAGGACTCTGATGATGTATGGAAGCTATATGATAGAGTAAACCACACATTTGAATTTCCAGATGATGATTACTTTTATGTAAACAAAGTAACACTACTTGAATTTGAAGATATACCAACACCATTTCAAAGGTATATAATATATAAGGCAGCAGGTAGAGCAGCTGTACAATTAGTTTCTAACTCAGCTCTCCAGAAAATGCTACAAGTATATGAAGTACAAGCCAGAGCTGCCTGTTTAGAATATGAATGCAATCAAGGTGACCATAACTTTATGGGTTGGCCTGATGAATCAGCTTATCAATCTTATAAACCTTATACAGCACTGAGACGCTAATGGGAAATGTTACACAGAAAATATCTAATTATGTATTAGGTATATCAACACAACCAGATGAAAGAAAAGCACCGGGACAAGTTGTTGATTTAGTTAATGGATTACCTGATGTTGTAAATCAATTACAAAAACGTCCTGGTAGTAAATTAGTGAAAGAAATAACTACTACTAGTAATCCTTATGGAGATAGTAAAACCTATGCTGTTGATACAGCAGCCAATTCTAAATGGTTCAGTATTTATACAGCTCATGATGAACAATATATTGGACAATGTGCAGCAGATGGAGAAGTCAATATTTGGAGATGTAGTGATGGTGCCTCAATACCTGTGGATTATTCCCTTGTTGCTGGAACAAACAAAGCTACTTACTTAGATAATACTGCCTTATCAGATGAAAAGTCTTCTGATATACAGGTTATGACCATCAATGAAACCACATTCTTTTGTAATAGACGTAAGTCTACTGCTATGAAAAGTGGTACAGGTGATCTATCTCCTGCTCAATTAAACGAAGCATTTGTAGCACTTGATACTATAACTTATGGTAAACAATATGCATTAGATATATTCAATCCAACAGATAATACTACATATACACATACTAGAGCAACATCACTTACAGTAGATGAATCAACAAGTTATAGTGGTACCAGTAATGGTGACTGCTTAGGAATGGGCAGAGAGACAGTCACTCATAGTACAGGTACAGATAAGTTTGGAACGTCACCACCTAACATGAGTGCTAATGGTAAGTCCAGACTAAAGTATGAGCTGGATACCAGATGTACACCACAACCTGATTCTGATCATGCTAATGATGAAGCCATGGATGATTACCATGATACATATCAACCATTTGTAAGATTACAATTTGGTGGAGAAGGTTGGGCAGTTAATGATACACATCAATATACATCAGAGAAAGGTGTTACTACAACAGTAAAGGTAAAAGCAGTTCAAACTATCACTTCAAGATGTAATGTTGCTGGCGTCAGACCACCTTCAACATCCTCAACAAATGAAGAACATGTTTCTGCCGCAGGTATCTTGGGTGATCTGAAAGCTACTTTAGATGCTATCAGTGGTACAGGTATTACAGCAACTATATGTGGTAATGGATTACATCTATATAGAGCTACTCCATTTGGTGTAACAACACCTGAGAAACAGTTGATGTCTATTGCTACAACTGAGGTTAATAATATAGCAGATTTACCACGTGTATGTCGTCATGGATATGTGGTCCGTGTGGTAAACAGTGGTGAAGATATGGATGATTACTATCTTCGTTTCCAAGCTGAAGGTATTAGTGCAGATATCTCTAAAGCAGCTACATACTCTAAGTCTGGTACTACAGTAACAGTTAATTCAACAAACCATGGATTAAGTAATGGAGATACAGTCTTTATTGACTTCACTAGTGGAGCTGCAGGAGATGGGCATTATACAGTTTCTGACGCACAAACGAATGACTTTGAACTAGCTAGTAATACACACAATGGTACAATCAGTGCAGGTGAAACTTGTACATACACTCCAGCTCGCTTCGGAGAGGGCGTATGGGAAGAGGTAGCAGCCCCTGGGGTAACAACTACCATAGATGATGATACAATGCCTCTGAAGCTCACTAGAGTTAATCCTGGGACATATGCTATTAATGGTGGTTCAAGTAGAAACTATACAAATGGTGCATTTAGATTTGATTATCCAGATTGGGGTGAACGTGATGTAGGTGATGATATAACAAACCCACCTCCATCTTTCATAGATTATCCAATACAAAAAATGTTCTTCTATAGGAACAGAATTGGATTACTTAGTGAAGAGAATATTATACTATCTAGAGTTAATGATTTCTATAACTTCTGGGTTAAGACAGCTATGGCTATCTCTAATGCTGACCCTATTGATTTACAATCTAGCTCTAGATTCCCTACTAAATTATATGATGCAGTTGAAACAGCTGGAGGCTTAGCAGTATTTAGTGCTAGTGAACAGTTCTTATTAAGTTCTGGTGCTGAAGCTTTACTTACACCTGAAACTGCTAAGATCTCTGCTTTATCTTCATATGCATTTAACTCAGATACTGTACCTATTTCATTAGGAACATCAATTGGATTCTTAAATTCAACAGCAAGACAAGCTAGATTTTATGAGATGGCTAACGTAGGTGCTAGAGAAGAACCTCGAGTTAAAGAGCTTACGAAAATTGTTGGAGAAATTTTTCCGACAAATAGTACTGTTGTATCTGGATCTACCGAAAATGATATACTAATATTTTCTACAGATAGTACACTACATACTGCTACAAATGAATTATGGGGTTTTAAATGGTTTGATGCAGAGAATCAGCGTAAACAGTCAGCTTGGTTCAGATGGACTATGCCTAACCCAATTATCTTCCAAGCAATACTAGATGATGTACTATATGCTGTATTGAAACCATCTGATAGCAATAAATTTACATTAGAAAAATTTGATCTGAAATTAACTTCAGACACCTCTATGGTAGGTACAGCACCAGATGAATATAGAGTACATTTAGATACTAAGAAAACTATTGCATCAGGTGATTTAACTTATAACAGTGGGTCTAATGTTACTACATTCACATTAGGTTCAGGTTACTACAGTTCTAATACTTTAACAGCATATTGTATTACAGATAGTGATGCAGCTGGTACAAGTTACGATATACCAAATGCCAAGATTACTGGTACAGCACCTAACCAAACAGTAGAATTAGCTGGCAATTGGAAGACCTCTACTAAAAGTGGTAGTTCAGTTAATACTGATGTTATCATTGGTTATGAGTATGAATTTGAAGTTGAATTACCTAGGATTTATGTTTCTCAAAGAGGATCCGATGGACAAGTTAGATCTACTACTAGAGGATCATTAATTGTACATAGAATGAACTTTGAGTTTGGAGATGTAGGTGTTATTGATGTTACATTGAAAAGAAAAGGAAGGGCTGATTATACTAAAACTATAGAATCATTAGAATGGGATAATGTATCAACTAATAAAATTAATGTTGCTAATTCTTATACCCATACAGTACCTGCTTATGAAAGAAATGAAAACTTAACAGTACTATTAAAATCTAATCACCCATCCCCATCTACATTAAATTCCATGAATTGGGAAGGGGATTACTCACCCAAATATTATCAAAGTGTCTGATTACATCCACCCAATTACAATTGAGGCTGCTGTTGAAGTGGCCTCTAATTTAAGACCTGATGATTATAGAGAAGTGTTTGAAGGTCATGGACATTTTCCACTTTTTCATATACCATTGTCTGCTTTATATGGTGATACAATATATTTTAAAGTGCCAAACGGCAAGACTGCCGGATTGGCCGGAGTGCAAGAAGAAGGAAAAGTCTGGATGTTATGCACACCAGCTATCCACGATTACCCACTAACTTTTGCACGTGAAGCCAAACGATTTATAGAAAGTAGACAAGAAAAAATACTTTGGAATATTGTAGATAAACGGAATACCGCTCATCTAAAACTTCTAAAGTTTCTGGGATTTAAGTTTTTACGTGAACTTGAACATGGTCCCAACAAATTAACCTTTATAGAATTTTGCCGTGTGCGATCCAGTATCAGCAGGGATGTTTGCCGTACAAGCCGTAGGTCAAGTAGGTCAACACCAAGCTCAAAGACAAGGGGTAGCAGCTCGTAATAGACAGCGCCTCAAGCAGTTTGAATATGATAATCAGAATTATCTCAATGAAGTTAAACTAGATAATGCAAGATATAGTAATGATGTTTTAGCTGCAGAAGTAGAAGAAGAGGGGATCTTCAAAGCTATGGTTGATCAATGGATCTTCCAAGATCAACAACTTGATGAAATGTTTGCTGATAAATCTTTTAAAATGCAAGATGCTATCATCAAAATGTATGAGAATGAATGGGCAGGAGATCAAACAGGTGCTACTGCTGCTAGACGCTCAATGCAAAGTACTAAAGACAAAGGCTATACTGTAGCTAAAGAAATAAATGATTTATTACTTGCAAAACGGAAAACTTATTTTACGAAAGAGTCTTATGCTAATCAGAGAATGACTAAATTAGATGAACTCTATGAGAAAGTACGGCACCCACCAGTACCTGGGCATACACCAGTACCACCAGAATTAGAAGCTAAACCTTCTAGTGCATCATTGATGTTAGGCTTAGCTGGAACTGCATTATCTTCTTATGGTATGCATAAATCCACTAACCCACCTGATACAGGTATGAAATTATATAACGATCCAGGGGATGTTACTTCAGGATTGGCTGATCCAAATTTGGGTAGCAACTTAAGTGGAATATTTGATTTCCCATACAGTGAGGAATCTAATTTGTCTGGTAGTTTTGATACGGGGATTCAGTAATGACATACAGAGAAAATATCGAACGCCTTAGAGAAAGAGGTAGGTATAACCTACAACAACGTAAGGCGAATGCTAGAACTAGAATAGATTTCATCAACAAAGAAACAAAAGAAATTGTTGATAATATCGGTAAAGCTACTGACCTACTTGTAGGACAAGATTTTGGCTCTACCGATATAACATCTGGTCAAGGTGGTTTAATTCCTTTTCAGTATAATGAACGTATAAAGAAAAAACAAGAGGAAGGTATTGAAGCTGAAAAGCTAGATAGGCAAGAGAAAGTTGCAAGATTAGCTAAACGGTTAGAGGAAATTAGTGATGGTGATACAGCAGCTTTAAAAGCTAAATATGAATTACTTATTAATGGTTATCAATATGAAGCTACTGATAGATATACTAAATTATCACCACATGCTCAAGTTGCTTATGCTAGAAGGAAGTTAGGAATTTGGAAAGACAGTGTTAGTTCTAAATTAAACTATAAACTATCCAAAGATAATACTGAATACGTTCTTGAAAATTGGCCTAATAAATTAACTGCTGAATCTATACACAATGATCCACTAATACCACCAATTGTTAAAGAAGCATTTGTAGATAAAGTTTTAGCAGAATTATTAGAAGAGAATGGTATCAATGGATTTAGTACTGAATTATTAGAGTTAGAAAGGATCAATGATTATGTAGATCCAGTAACTGGTGAGATAAAAAGTGGTGCTAATAGTTTAGCTAAAGAAAGTGTGATGGGTAAGTATCGTACCATTTATAATGTTACGTCTTCCAAGCGCCAAAGAGAGTTATTATTTCAGAATTTTCTAGTAGATAATGATTTAAATAAATTACTTATAGGTATTGCTGGTACAGTAGATAATGAAGTGAATCCGTTAGGACCATTAGGTGCTTGGGATTCATTGAAGAATTTATCAGTTAAGGCGTTATTGTCTGGTGATCTAACTGCAGTTGAATTAAAAGATATATTTCAAAACTCTCCAAGCTTCCAAGGTGACGGAAAAAGTTACTGGGATACCCATAAGCATAGATATGATGATATTTTATATGCATTTTCAGTAGCAGACTCCCAGCGTACTAAAGGTCAAATAGCTGCTGCTACTGCTGAAGCTAATCAATTTAAAAATAATTTTTTATTAGAAATAGAAAAAGGTGGAAAGTTGTATAATTATTTCTTTGAAGAATTAGATATTGATAATCCTGCTAAATATAGCTTTGAGAAAAGAGCTGAAGTAGTAAGAGCAATTCTTAATCGTGTTGAGGATGAATATGTTAATGTATACGGTGGAACTGATACATCCTGGTTAGCTAATGTATATAATGAGTTAGTATATATAAATCAGAAAGAATTGCAAGATAATGCATTCGAAAAACTGAATAAAAATATTCCTTTAAGACCACAGGATATTGTAGGAATGAATGATTCAACTCTAGCAAAAGTACTGAATCATGAAAATTATAAGCAGAATCAAGGTTTAATTATTGGTCAAGCTTTAGCATATGAGGTAGTAACTCCAGAAGGTATACCAGGTAGTAAATTTAATATTTATGAGGCAATACAAACAGCTTTAGAAAACAATCAACTTGATAAAGAGGATACTGGTTTAATTAATGTAATAACACCTAGAGCACAGGCAGTATTTCAAAAAGAGTGGAAGGAAGCTTGGAAGCTTCCAGAGATGACAGGTGGGGAAGCATTTGATCGAGCTATGGCTAAGGTACAGTGGTGGTTAGGTTTAGGATCATATGCAGGAGATATAAGGGACCAAGATGACGTCTTAAAAGATTTAGAATCTCGTGACATTCTTTACCCTGGTGAAAAGTACGAATTTAATACAGAAAAAATTTCAAGAGATCACGCACCTATACAAAAGCAAGCCGAACATTTAGCAAATTTAATAACATCAAAACTTGATAATTCGAAGTTACCACTAGAAGATATAAAATGGTATATAGCTAGTTTAGGTCCATCGTCACCAGAATTTCAAGAACTTATAAAGTTTGCAAATGGCAAAGCAAATTCATCAATTCCTCCAATTTATCACTATATTGCTAAGTTCTTACCTAATCATAATGTTAGAGATGTAGCAAATTGGCAGTTAGCACAGGTTGGTATGACATTACCAAGCATTAGTGCTGTTGATGAATCTATGAAATTTTTAAAAGAAATCAATGACTTCAGTAGATTAATTGGATTTAAAACAGTTCCTGAAGATATACAAAAAGCTAAGATTGATGCACAAGATGGTAAAAAATTCTGTCAATCACCTGATTTAACTTGGACAGAAGACGAAGCTAATCTAAAATTTGATAAAGACGGATTACCAATCAAACCTTCAGAAACTGGCGGAGAAACTGGCGGAGAAACTGGTGGAGAAACTGGTGGAGAAACTGATGGAGAAATTAGTGAAGAGTCACAAGGGGTCCTGTCTAGTAATATGCAAACCCTTTATATAAATTCAGGTTATCATGAAAATAAGCCTGGGCCTAAACCCAAGCCAGAAGATTTTCCACTTCAACCAGGTGATGAAAGAGAGTTGGTTTATGATCGTATAAATCCTATTACTGGCACACCTATGCCTAGGCTAAGTCAGTATAATGTAAAAGCTTACGAAGAAGCATTAAAAGCTTGGAATATTCAAAATAATACTTATAAGCCAATTACTAAAATAGTTAATGGTAACCTTCTTATATTTAATCCTCAACTTAATAAATATGAAAGGCCAGATGGTTTATTTCTAAAAACTACTGAAGATAGAAAAAATCAAAAATTAAAGTTACAAGAACAAGCATTAAAAGCACGTTTAGAAATAGCTGCAGCTTTACCTGATTCTAAAGAAGTCCAATTACATAGGATGCCAGATGGTAGATATATACAAGGTCCAGTTACTGTATATAAACATGTAGATGCACAAGGTAATGTAACATGGAAACTTACTCAACCTGGAGCTCCTGAATCTTATTTACAATCATTTTGGAATATCCCAGGTTCACCTGTATTATCTCCAGCATTACAAGATTATGCTATGGAATTATACAAAGCAAATTTACAAACAACTTAACATATGGATATTTCAGAAAGTGGAGATCTCCAATTAACTGAATCCGAACAGTTAATGGTACCTTATTGGGAAACTAGAAGAGAGCACTTAGCAAAAGATCAAGCTGCTGGTAATTTAGATCCAGAAATTATAGACGAACAAACAGGTAGAATAAAAACTGAGACTGAAGGATTTAATAAATGGTTAGAAGCACAAAAAAAGAAAGAAGCTAATTTTCCTGGAATTGTTCAATCTGCATCTGCTCAAAAACCATTTTATCAAACAGGAAAACAACATAAGAATATCCACCTTTCAGATAATGCAGACCTATTAAGAAGTGATATACCCTACGAAGTAGGAGAAAATGACCCATCACATCCTAATTATGAAAAGATCTATGGTGATACTGCCAGATGGTCTTGGAAGCAAGCCTTAACAAATTTAACTGGTCCAATTGGAGGCCACATAGCAGATTTTGGTGTTGCTGATGATAGAGCTGAATTACATAGAAATAGAAAACATTTGTTTACTTCAGGATCAGGTACAGCAGATGCAGAAACTAATCTAGTTGAATTGCGTAATACCATACAAGGTGCTGCATATTCATTAGTTGATGGGGTACTAACATTACCTGAAACTACAGGTAGAATAATTTCAGGACAGAACCCTTTTAGTGAAAACTTTGAATTATCTTGGGATCCTTTATCTTCTTTAGGTATAAAAGAACCTTGGACTGGTACTAAGTTTGGAGATGCTGGTGTAGTTATAGGAAGTTTCTCTGTTGGTGGTGCTGGTACTACAGGTTTATTAGGTAAAATAGGGAAAATAAAGAAATTAGGTGCATTCAGCAAGTGGATTCAAGGTTTAAGTAATACACAAAAAATAATGATAGGTGAAGCTCTTTATATGCAAGCCTCTCCTTATAGAACAGATCAGAATGCCTTTAATCTATTAAAAGAAACACCTTTATTAAGAGATAATCCAATATTTCAAGACGCAATAGATCGTATAGCAGTAGGAGAGAATGACCATCCAGCAGTAAAACAGTTAAAGAATACCTTAGAAGCAGCTGGTTTAGCTGGATTATTTACAAAAATATTTGCTATAGCAGGTTCAAAGTTAAAAGGTGGTGAACGTGGTATAGCTATTAGAGGTTTAGAAGAAGGATTAGGCGAATTATCAGATACGGATTTAGCTAAAATAATAGGTGACTCAGAACTCGGTAGATACTTACAAGAGTGGTCAGATACAGATATATCGTGGGGTACAGCTCAACTTTTAGAGGAAGCTACTGAATTTAGAGCTCCACAAATAAATAAAGGTTCTAGAATGAGAGCAGCAAAAAATAGATTAGTTGCTGGAATTGCACAAGGTAATATTATTACTGGTAATTCAATTGGTAAAATTCTGAAACAATTAGACGATGTAACTGAACTTGGTTATGGGTCAGTAGATTCTGTCTTACGTCCAAGAGATGCTGAACTTGCAATTAACTCTGCTGAATTTGGACCTGAATTTCTTAAGACCAAAGCTAAAGAATTATTAGGAGATCCGTATGTACAAGGTTTACTAAAAGATGCTGAGAGATCTGGACAAACGTTTGAACAAATATTTGCACCAGCTTTCCGTAGATTCCATGAAACATTAGGTGGGGATATACAGAAATTATCTAATGAAGATTTTTGGAGACTTATAGATATAGATAAGAGTCCAGAAAACTTAATGGAGAATATTGTAGCTTCTGATCTAGTAAACCAAGCTCTATTTAAAGAAATAAGAGATGTAAGTAATGTAACACTTGATATGAATAAAGTAGCTGATATTTTTGGTACAGATGCACCAATGACAGCTATAGCAGAGAAGTTAGCTTTTGGTTTAACTAATGTAAAAAGAGCTAGATATTTATTATCTGATGAATATAGGAGATTATCTGGAAAAGCAGCAGCTGGTGCTTTAGCTCAACGTACTTCTGAACTACATGATGAAACTATAGATGGCGTCAGATTGATGATGCAATTTTTAAGAGATAGTGATTCAGATGAATTAGCTCAAGGCATCTTAGAAGTATTTTCAATGGCTGATAAGATTAAAAACTTTAGAGATTTTGATCAATGGATGAGGACAAAATTAAGAGGTGGACACTTTGGAGATAAATCTAGGCATGGTGTAATGGGTAAGGAATTAGGTGCAATGATGGTTAATAGTATTTTAAGTAGTCCTAAAACTCCATTACGTGCTATCCTAGGTACAACATCTAATGCCTATCTAAATGAAATCTCTACTTTGTTTGGATCTACAATAAGAGCTCCTTTCACAGGAGATGTAGCAGCTATGAGAGCATCTATGGCATCAACAAATGCTATGTTCCAATTAATCCCAGATGCATTCAAATTATTTAAAGCTAATGTTTCAGCTAATTTTACTGGAGATTTATCAAATATCAAAACTCGATATACTAACTATTCAAGAGCTGATATTAACTTTGAGATACTAGGTAGATGGGCTGAGAAGCATGGTACTGATGGTGATAAAGCTGCATTCTATATAGCCAATGCTGCTAGACATGCTAATAGTAATAAATTATTTACATGGTCTTCTAGAGTATTAGGAGCTACTGATGATTCATTTAGATGGTTATTATCTAAAGCAAGAGCTAGAAAGAAAGCTGTAGAAAAGGTAATGGCTAAGTATGGTGATGATGTAAGTATAAATCCTGAAAAATTAAGAGAAATAGAAGATATAGAATTTTCTCGCTTACATAATGAAGATGGTGTATTAGATATTACTAAGGATTCGTTCTTAGAAAAAAACTTTAAAGAAGTAACTTTAACTACAGAACTAGGTGGATTTACAGAAGGTCTAAATAATTTAATGAGTCAATACCCATTAACTAAACCATTCTTCTTATTTGCTAGAACTGGTATCAATGGTCTCAGATTATCCGTTAAAAATATACCTATTGTAGGAGCTATAGTTAATGAGTCTAGAGCAATATTAGGTGCTACAGATGATATGGCAAAACAAGGGTACCTATTAAAGTATGGTATAGAATCAGCACAAGACTTAGCATCTGCTAAAAGTTTAATTATAGGTAGACAAGCTATAGGATCACTTGTAGTGTATGGTGTAGCTCATAAATATTTAGCTGGTGGTATAACAGGTAATGGTCCTGCAGACGCAGGTATGAAGAAACTTTGGATGGATTCTGGTTGGCAACCACGTAGTATTAAAATTGGTAATGCTTGGGTATCTTATGATTCATTAGAACCATTTAATTTAATTTTTGCTAATATTGCTGATGTAGGCGATAATATGGAATTAATGGGGCCACAGTGGTCTGAACAAAGATTACAACTTATAGTTGCAGCTTTAGGTAAAGGTATTACTAGTAAAACTTATTTACAAGGATTAAGCCAATTAATGGATTTAGTTAGTGGAGAAGGTGGTGGTTATAAATTAAATAGAACTGCAGCTAATTTAGTTAATAATCAACTTCCATTAGCTTCAATGCGTAATGAAATGGCTAAAATTTTAAATCCTTCAATGAGAGAATTAAGTTCAAGTTTCTGGGATCATATAGCTAATCGTAATCCATTATTGAGAGGTACATTACCTATCAAATATGATATGCTTAATGGTAAACCAGTTAATACTCAAAACTTTATGCAGAGAGCATTTAATGCTGTAAGTCCTATTCAATTAACTTTAGATAAGGGTCCAGGAAGAGATTTTTTATTTAATAGTAATTATGATTTAAGGTTATTTTCTTATACTTCTCCAGATGGTTTAAGTCTAGTTAAACATCCTAAAATAAGATCTCTTTTTCAAAATGAAATAGGTAAATTAAATTTAGAAGCAACATTAAATAAGATATCATCAAGATCAGATATACTAGCTTCTTTGGCTAAAATGAGACATGATTTACAAGTAGGTAATCATAGTTTAGATCCAATGAAAGCTTATAGGCATAATCGAGTTATTAAAGCTTTATTTGATAATGCTAAAAAAATAGCTTGGGCAAGATTGAGGAATCATCCTGATATTATAAAATTACAAAATGAGAAACTTAATGTAGTCAGAAATAATAAATATAGTTTAAATACTTCAAATAATATTATAAATTTTCCTAAGTAAACTAAATGGCACATACAAAAGTAACAAAAGCATACTCCGCTAATACCGGAGCTGCAAATACATTTAGCTACTCAGGAAGTTTTGATGTATTTAAAGCAACAGAAGTAGTAGTATCATTAGATAATGTAGATTTAACATATACTGCTTCTACAATAAATGAATCTGCCTCTCCACGTGAATATACAGTAGATACATCAGCTAAAACAATACATATTGGTGGTGCTGATTTATCTAGTGGTACAATAATAATAAGACCTGTAACAGATATGGGAAGTCCTACAGCTAGGGCTACCTTTACTCCAGGATCATCTATTAATTCAGCTGACTTGAATGATAATCAAACTCAACTTCTACGGAAGGCTATGGAGTATGATGATGTCAGTATGAAGAATACAGGTGATACAATGACTGGTCACCTAACTCTAGGTGAAGATGCTAATATTATATTTGAAGGTGCAACAGATAATGCTTACGAAACTACTCTAACAGTTACTGATCCTACAGCTGATCGTACTATTACTATACCAAACGAAACAGGTACTCTTTTAACAACTGGTAGCTCAGGTACAGTAGCAGTTGGGAATATGGGTACTAACTCAATAGATAGTGATCAATATGTTGATGGTTCTATTGATACAGTACATATAGGAGATCTCCAAGTAACAACTGCTAAGATAGCTAATGATGCTGTTACAAATGCTAAAATTGCTGATGATCAAATAGATTCTGAGCATTATGTTGATGGTAGTATAGATACAGCTCATATTGCTGATACTAATGTAACACTTGCTAAAATAGAGAATGTAACCAATGGAAATATTATAGTAGGTGATGGTTCTAATAGACCTGCTTCTGTTGCAGTATCAGGTGATGTAACAATTGCCAATACTGGTGCAGTAACTATTGCATCAAATGCAGTTGAAATTGGAATGATAGGTTGTGAGCAAACTACTATATCTGACAGTGATTCTCATCTACCTACATCTGGAGCTGTTGTAGATTATGTAGCATCTCAAATAGCACCTATTGGTGGTCTTGAAGTTATAGCAACAGATGCTGCATTCCCTAACACACAACCTGCTGCTGGAGTTGTAATTAGTATTGCAGATGCTGGCGGTCTTGTCGTCAATGGATCTGGAGTTAGCACTACAGGTAGAACTGTAGGTGGTTCAACAGTAACTATTAATGGTATTAACTCAAGTTATAATAGTTCTACTGTAACCGCTGGAATTGGGTTTTTAGTAAGCTCGACTGGATCAGGACAGATATATAACTTCCATAAATCAGTCATTAGAGATCAAGATATTCTTAGTATCAGTACAGATATAAATGATTTTGCTAATAGATATCGTGTAGCATCTTCAGCACCTAGTTCTGATAATGATGAAGGTGATTTATATTTTGATACTAATGCTAACAAGATGAAGGTCTATGACGGATCTTCATGGGGTGAAGTGACTTCTACAGGTGACTTCAAATTTATCACATTAGTAGATACAACTACAACTAATGCTGCTGGATATGATGGATCTAAAGATACTTATGATTTGATTGAAGGTACTTCTACTAGTGGTAGTGCAGCAAGTATAACAACTGCTTATCAATTATTTGTTAGTTTAAATGGTGTAATTCAGAAACCGAATGAAGGTACATTCTCTGGTAGTGGAGAAGGTTTCTATAGAGTTGATAGTAATACTATAAGATTCTGTGACCCACCTCCAAGTGGATCTAGTGTATTTGTAGTACAAATGGGCTCTGCTTTATCATTAAATACACCTGCTGATGATACAGTTTCCACAGCTAAATTACAAGCTGGTGCAGTTAATGCAGCCAAACTAGCAACAAATGCAGTAGAAACAGCTAAGATAGCAGATGAAAATGTTACCCTAGCTAAATTGGAACATGGTACAAGTGGTAATAATGGTAAATTCTTAAGAGCTAATAATGGAGCTGATCCTACATGGGAAACAGTAACTTCTGCTGATACTACTTATAGTATTTCCTGTGTAGACGGTGATAATACTGATGAAGAAAAGATACGACTTACTGCAGGTGGTAGTGGATCAGGTACAGATGATATTGTCTTAGAAGCTGGTACTGGATTAACTATTGCTAGAAGTAGTGATAAGATTACATTTACTGTTGCAACACTAAACCAAGATACAAGTGGTACTGCTGATCATGTTACTATTACAGATAATGAGAGTACAAACGAAAATAACTTAATACCATTTGTAGAAGATGCAGGTGGAGCAGGTAGTCGTGGTTTAGAATCTGATGGAGACTTCCATTATAATCCAAGTACTGGTACTGTAACTGCTACAGCATTTGCAGGTAATGGTGCGAATTTAACAGGTGTTTCTTCTAGTTCAGCAGATGGATGTATATGGAAAAATACTTTAACTATCAGTAATGCACATACAATTGCAGCTACTGAAGGGGCGCACAGTGTCGGTCCCATAACACTAAATAACACTGTAACTGTAAACGGACGTTGGGTAATTAGCTAATGGCATTAACATTAAACGGTAGTGCAAATACTATTGCACCAACTTCTGCTATTCAACCAGCAGGGTCTATTCTTCAAGTAGTTTCAACTACTAGTTCAACAAATGCTTCCACTACAGATAACTGGGATCAGACAAATGATAAAGGTACTAATATTGGACCTACATTAAGTATTACACCTAGCTCAACAAGTTCTAAAATTATTATCAATTGGTCTGGTGGAGTGTTTTTAAGTGGAGGAAGTCAGGTTAATAAGATAGGTATGATTGGATTATGGAATGAGACGACAGACACTATGTTAACAATGGGTAGAATTGGAGCAAATATAGATGCAAGTGGTGATGATTGGGGACAAGTTTTAACTATAACTGGGTTAGACTCTCCAAGTTCAACAAGTGCACAAGTTTATACATTACAAGCAGGTAGATATAGTGGTACATACGACAATACTATTTCTATTAATACTGATTCTGGATTTGGTCCTAAAGTAAACTTTTACGCAATGGAGGTAGCAGGATAATGGCAGAAGTAAAAATAGCCGCTGCTTCAGGCGGAGGATCGATCTCGATTAAAGGACCATCTTCATCATCTAGTGATGTTGATTTAGTAGATACAAGTGGAAATTTAAATTTAGCAGATGGTAAGAAGTTGAATGTAGGAGATGGAGATGATTTAGAAATCTCCCATACTAGTAATTTATCGACTATAAAAAATACCCATGCTAGTGGGTTAGCAATAAGAAGCGATATAGTAATGCTTCAAAATGATGCTGGAGACCATGATTATTTAACTACTGCTAATGAAACTGGAGTTTCCCTCTATTATGATAATACAAAAGTCTTCGAAACACATGCTAATGGATTTTATGTTAAAGGTCCTGAAGGTGGTGATGCCTCTGTCTATCTTTATGCTGATGAAGGAGATGATGATGCTGATAAGTGGAGAATTGTATCAACAACAGGTGGTGAACTACACTTTGAAAATAAAGCGAGTGGTTCTTGGGAAGATAACATAAAGCTTATGGGTAATGGAGGTGTGAATCTCTACCATGATAATTCTATAAAATTCCAAACATACTCAGGAGGTCTCTGGTGTTACGGTGATTTCCTACCAGCGGAAAACTCTAAAGATGTTGGTAGTTCCAGTAGCAAATGGGATGATATCCATGCAACGAATGGAACTATCCAAACATCAGATCGAAACGAGAAAACTGCAATTGTAGAAACTGATTTAGGTTTATCATTTGTAAATAAATTAAAACCTGTATCTTATAAATTCAACACTGGAACTAGAACACATTATGGTCTTATTGCACAGGATATAGAGACAACTTTATCTGATATAAGTAAACCTACTTCTGGATTTGCAGGGTTTATAAAAGATAAAGATAAAGAAGATAAAGATATTTATGGTCTACGTTATTCAGAATTTATAGCTCCACTTATTAAATCAATACAAGAATTAAGTGCAGAGGTCGAAACACTTAAAACTAAAGTAGCAGCACTGGAGGCATCATGAGTCAATTAAAAGTAAACACAATACGCCACACAAGTGCATCAAGTGATGCGATTACATTGGCTAGTGATGGTACAGCTACCGCTAAGATTACTAATAACCTATCTAATAGAAACATTGTCATTAATGGGGCAATGCAAATTAACCAACGTGGTGATAATACTGGAATTACAAACGCTGCATATATAGCTTGTGATCGTTGGTTTACAAATCTATCTAGTTGTGGTAC
>VTLG01001029.1_pt1 | contig 20898 bp, 15 predicted proteins | sample 4694571 | NCBI WGS metagenome assembly VTLG01 (sample SAMN12604809, study PRJNA352737) | marine metagenome | biome: ENVO:00000447; feature: ENVO:00000209|ENVO:00000569|ENVO:01000036; material: ENVO:00002151; isolation source: viral sequences binned using virsorter ... | reverse complement strand
ATCTTCTCTTGGTTCACTGACCCAGAAGTTAGTCAAAGAAGTAGAGAAGATGAACAATACTGGTGGAGGTGGTGATGACCGTCTCTGGAAACCAGAAGTAGACAAAACCGGTAATGGTTTTGCTGTTATTCGTTTCTTACCTTCTCCAGAAGGTGAGGATATTCCGTGGGCAAAAATGTATTCGCATGCATTTCAAGGTCCCGGTGGATGGTATATTGAAAATTCTTTGACCACAACTGGTGGCAAGGATCCTGTTTCCGATTACAATCGTGAACTATGGAACAGTGGTAATGAATCTGATAAGGATGTTGTTCGTAAGCAGAAGCGTAAGCTTTCTTACTATGCAAACATCTATGTGGTAAAAGATCCTACCAATCCTCAGAATGAGGGTGGGGTATTCCTTTACAAGTTTGGGAAGAAGATCTTTGATAAGATCATGGAAGCAATGCAACCAGAGTTTGAGGATGAAACTCCAATTAATCCTTTTGATTTCTGGCAAGGCGCCAACTTTAAGTTGAAGATCGTTAAGAAGGATGGTTACTGGAACTATGATAAATCAGAGTTCGATGCAGTCTCACCTCTCCTTGATGATGAGGAGGCACTTGAAGCCATTTGGAACAAAGAGTATTCTCTTCAGGCACTAGTTGCTGCAGATCAGTTCAAGTCCTATGATGACTTGGAGAAGCGTCTCAAGTATGTACTTGGACAGAAACCTGCTCAACGTAGAGTGGTTGATGAGTCTTTTGAAGATGAGAGTGAAGGTCGTGGAACATACACACCTGACTTTAAATCTAAAGCACCAGTTGCGGCTGCTCCAGTAGCATCTGCAAGTGCAGACGAGGATGATGCACTAAGTTATTTCCAGAAACTTGCTGAGGAATAATTACTGATATAGTCTAATATTTTCTCCTCTTTTTAAGGTTTTATCCACGTATTGGGTAGAACCTTTTTTATATGCCATAAGTTCTTTCATATCATCTTTCACTATACCTAGGTATATTGACTTTAAGATATGAATATTTCTTTTTTTATTTTCTATATCAGATTCGTATTGGTAATTAGTAACAGGTTCGGGTACATTACTTTCTACTACATACCCACGTATTGTTTGATCCCAATATGTAATTGAATAATCTGATGCTACATGAAGACCTTGAGGAACAATCACTACTCCATTGCTATCTTTTATTTCTTTGGTTTCGTAATGATGAACTGCATGCATTTCTTGATAGGTTCCATACTTATCTAAAAGGAATCGATCAAAATCATTTTGTAGAAGGGGCCACTCTGTTTGAATATTTAAAATATTATTAGAGAGAAGAACCAACCAGTCTAAAGTTGAATCATTATAGACTTCAAAGGCAACGTTATCTGGTCTATCATCTCCTTTGATTTGATATTCGGTAAAGACTGTGGCATCATTAAAGATATCTGGTCTTAATTTATTCTTTTTAAAAAGATTTTTTACAGTAATATAGTCTGATATCTTAGAGTCTGGAAGACGACTAACATATTCAAAGTCTGGAAGTTTTTGAAAGTAGTTTGACATGTTAGTAACCTATTGCATCTCTGGGTGTATTTTTTTCATAATCATCATTGAAGATTGGTTCGAGTTCATTAAATGTAAGTTGTAATGAATAAGAAGCCATTACACCATCAGTAAATGTATTGTAGTTGCCATCGGGAGTATATTGAACCGTGGCATTTTGAAGAGCACATTCTTTAAATTTATTTAAGTATTTGTGTTGTCGACGACGGTGTATATATTCTAATTGAAATGTATGAGGTGCTTTAAGGAAGAAGTTTGATTCGCTTCTGATTGCTGACATCCCTTGTTTAAAGAATCTAATAATTTGAACAACACTTCTTGCTTCTTTGGGGTTTCTGGGAGAGAGTGTAAATGAAAATCCAAAACTTCTTAGTTGAGGACCGTTAAAGAGCAATTCCATGTTGGGATTCATTACCATTCCTTCTCCTCTTTGGAGTGCTTGTTGGCCAATATCAGTCGCAGCACCTGTTATTTGAGCTAGGATTCCCTTCTTTATTTCTGGAGCACCTTTTTTAAGTGCCTCTAATCCTGACGCTGCTTCTTTACCTCCTGCTTCTATCCCATCCTGCATTGCTTTGAAGGCTACATTAGCAGCAGCTGCTTGGATTGGATTCATAGTCTCTTGACCCCAACCTACTGCATTAGTATCATTAATACCAGCAGGTATAGGGAGTATTACTGTTCCAATAATGTTTCCTTCTTTTCTTTGTCCTGCTTTTCCTATATTTGTGCCACTACCAAATCCACTAGGACGGTATTCCATCATTTTAAATTTAATTACATCTCTATCAGTTGTAGTAAGAGTTGATGGAAATACTAACGGACCGTTACCACCTGCTCCAGGGAATGAATTTCTGGTTTTGGGATCTGCTTTTGCATCACCACCCGAAGTAGGAGTTGATTCATTATCACCTGATCCTTGTGCAGTATTACCTTGTCCAGCAGATTTATTCAGGGCTTCTTTTTGAACTGCATTAGTTGCTATTCCTTTTTCGACAGATTTTATTTGTCCCGTTGATGCCTTTTCAAATTTAGATGTATTTTGTTTAATTTTATTACTTGCACTATCATTCCATTTTATTTTACCTGTCTCTGGGTCTCTACTACCAATGATTGTTTGGCTACCACCTTTGGCATTATCATACTTGATGATTTCTGATATGTATTTGGGTGGGTTTCCAATAGGCCCAGTTACTTTAGTAGCAGTATAGACAGTTGTCTTACTTCTACCTGTACCTGTAACTACAGGACTCATTGCACTTATAACCGAGGTTGACATTTATACTATTTTTTAGTTATTTAGGATGAATTTTCCATACTGTAGTGCAAGTAGCTCATCTAGTTCTTGAAACTCTACTACATGCAGTTGTCCTGGTAACTCTTCCCAGGTATAATTTCTATATTGTTGCCAGTGAAAGTTAAGTCCCCTGAATCCCCAGCGGAATACTTCTACACAAGCAATCAAAGGGTGTTGATCGTAACTAATGTTAGGAGTTTTAGCATTGTATATAAAGGTATAGAATTTACCTGCTTCCGGAACTATCTCCTGAATGGTAAAGATCTCCATGATGAGGAGCATAATATCTTCAGGGTCATTCACATTTTCTTTGAGAACTCTTGCTTTAAGTTCTTCTACACGTGCAGTAGGATTATGTTCTAGATCAACTTCTTGGTCTAGTGCTTCTTGAAATCCGAAAGAGTCTGTCATGACCTAAGTCCTAGTTCTTTTTCCGTGATGATTTTAAATTCAATCATTCTATCGGCACACCATTCCTTTGCTGCTTTCCATTTTGCTTGGTTGACTGCATAGGTTTTCATTTCATACAGGTATGATTTAGATACTCTTTTACGTGGTAGAGGAGGTCTAGTTTGCTTGGCGGGTTTAACTTCAATCACATATGTTTTGAGGTCACCTGTACTTTCTTTAACCTTTATGATAAAATCAGGGAAGTAACGACGAGGTTTACCATCAGGAGCACGATAGGGTATCCAAAATTCTTCACTACCCCACTCTAAAATGTTTGCATTTTGATCACAGTAGTGGCAGAATTTTCTTTCCCAACTACTCCTACAGATAATATTATTAGGATTACCTTTATATTTTCGAGGATGAAGGGGTTTAAATAAACTCTTGATACTTTCGGCCATACATAATATATAAGGTCAAATAGTATTTATAAATGCCTACCAAGAAATCGGTTTCTGATATCAAAGCCAATTTATTAAGACCCGCTTTAACTTCTCATTTTGAAGTAGAGATTGGAGTTCCTAATGCTTTGCGTGGTCATATTGGTAATAATTTAGGTAAGTTAAACCTAATGTGTTCTGAGGCTGTACTGCCAGGTTCTCAGTTAGCTACTATTGATATCACGAATGATTTTCAAGGAGTTACTGAACGTCATGCTTATCGTAGACAGTTTGATCAAAGTATTGATTTAACTTTCTATGTTGATGCTGAGAACTATCTACCGATTAAGTTTTTTGAGAAGTGGATATCGTATATAATGGCAGAAGGAAATGATAGTCAGATGGCATTTGAATCCTATTCTTATAGGGTGAGGTATCCTGATGATTATACTGCTACAGGACTTACTGTCACTAAGTTTGAAAAGGATTATAAGAGTCAGTTACAATATGATTTTGTAAAGAGTTTTCCTTTGGCAATAACTTCAATGCCAGTATCTTATGAAGCATCTTCTTTACTTAAAGTGAGTGTTCAGATGACTTATATAAGATATATTCTTAAGGGGAATGATTCCACTCTTTCTTTTTTCCCTGGGCCTGTTAATCCATTCCAGATGGCAAACTTTAATGCTGGTGGAGTTCGTGATGCTGTTGCTAATTTTGCAGGTAACACTGTAAGAAATGCTGTCAGCAATCTCTTCTAAATAAACATACTGAAATTTTCTATAGGATATTATGCCTTTACCAAAGATTGCGACTCCTACATATGAGTTGACATTACCTTCAACAGGAAAACCGGTTCAGTATCGACCTTTCCTAGTTAAAGAAGAAAAATTACTTGTAATTGCTTTAGAGAGTGAAGATAATAAGCAGATTACTACAGCAATTAAAGCAGTACTTAGAGCATGTGTTCTTACCAAAGGGATTAAGGTAGAGAATCTACCGACATTTGATATTGAATATCTTTTCCTTAATATCAGAGGGAAATCTGTTGGAGAAGAAGTTGATGTTAATATTATTTGTCCTGATGATGAAGTGACTGAGGTTGCTGTAAAGATTGACTTGGATGATATTGAAGTACAACGTGATGAGAATCATACTAATCAAATTAAACTTGATGATAATTTGATGATGGAAATGAAGTATCCTTCATTAGATGAGTTTATTAAAAATAATTTTGATTTTAATGATAAGAATCAGATGGATCAGTCTTTCCAATTGATTGCATCATGTATTGATAAGGTTTATAGTGCAGATGAAGCATGGGCAACGGCGGATTGTACTAAGAAGGAAGTGAATGAATTTCTTGAGTCAATGAACTCTTCACAGTTTAAAGAGATTGAGAAATTCTTTACTACAATGCCTAAGTTATCTCATACTATTAATGTTAAAAATCCTAAGACAAAGGTTGAAAGTGAGGTAGTACTGGAGGGTTTAGCAAGTTTTTTCGCGTAGCCCTAGTGCATATGAACCTGGAGAATTACTTCAGGCTTAATTTTGCGTTGATGCAGTACCATAAATATAGCTTAACAGAGATTGAAAATATGATGCCTTGGGAACGAGACATCTACGTCGCTCTTCTCCAACAGCATCTTGAAGAAGAACAAATGAAAGAGAATCAACGACAAGCTAATGCCAAGTACAACTGAATCTGGGCTCACTACTAAAAAAACAAAGATATCTGCTGCCAAATTGATGGGTAAGGAGGAAGGTGATGTTTTAGGGAAGGTTGGTCAAGGTAGTGATAAGGCTGGGTCTTTACCACGTATTGTAAGAGGAAATAAGAAAGCAATAGCAATAAATGCTAAGAAGATTACTCTTTTAAAAAATATATCAAAGTCGCAGAGTAAGAGAATATCAGGCGACACTGTAGGAGATAAGTTACCGGGTGGTGGAGGTTTAAAGGATATTTTAGGTGATATCGCTTCTAGTATGGATGGTATTAGGGATACCTTAATAGATCAGAATAAAATAGATAAGAAATCTGCTATTGATCAGAGAAAGGAAGATGAGAAAAAGAAAAGAAGTTTAAAGGAGAGTGCATTAGAGGGGGTAAAAAGTACTCTGAAGTCGGCAGGGGAGGCAATGCTCAAGCCATTTAAGAGTCTTTGGGATACTGTATTAGATTTTCTTAAAACAATATTTTTTGGAAGAGTTGCTGTAAAATTATTTGATTGGATTGCTGATCCAAAAAATACGGATAAAATAAAATCTATATTCCGATTCATTAAAGATTGGTGGCCTGTTATAGTGGCAGGTATTATGGCAGTGGTGGGCCCTGGCGTAACTTTTACTATTGGTGCTATTGCTTTAGTAACATGGGCAACTGTTAAAATTGTTGATGCTGTTAAAAGTGTCTTTGGATTTGGTAAAGACATTGATAAGGAGTTGAAGACCGGTTCTGAACAAACTGAGAAGGATATTCTCTCTACTCAAGAGAGTATTGAAAAACAGATGGATGCTAAGATAAATGATGCTAATAAAGAAAAACCAGATGTAGACCCTGTTGAAACCCCTGATCCTGATGCTGAGCAGATACCAACACAGGAAATGGCAAAGGGTGGTGAAGTTCCTGGCAAGGGAGATAAAGATACAGTTCCTGCTATGCTGACTCCTGGTGAGTTTGTAATGAGTAAGGGTGCTGTGGGTACATGGGGTAGGGATATGTTAGAGGGAATGAATTCTGTTGGGGGTGGAACTAATAAACCTAAGAAGGATAATGAGGGAGTAACTCATGCTGGTGGTGGTGGATTGATTGGTGGAATAAAGAATATGGCTTCTGGTATGTTTGGTGGAGGAAAAGATAAGGATAAGACCCCAGAAGGATCTTTAAAAGGGTTAATTTCGGATGATTTGTCATTTAATGTGAGTGGTGGGGCACAGAAGGGGACATCTAACAAGGATATGGGCAATGAACCTTCTGCAATAGCGGGTATTGCTGAGGGGGTTCCATATACTTTTGAACAACAGTTGCAAACTATGATAATAAGACATAAATGGAGAACCGAGGAATTAAATCAAGCAATACAGAGTGGAGAGGGCGTCGAATCCACAAAGAGAAGACATGCTAGGGCAACAAGAGGACTTCTAAAATATAAGGATGAGAACCCTAAAGTTTTTGCCCAGTTAAGTGCAGATGATAAAAAATATGTTGATTTATCAGTAAAGTCTGATCCACTTCCTACTCAAACACCTACTCCTTGGAAGAAATTTGTTGGTAGTGGAGGAGAAGGTGCTCAATCTATGTCAACCTCTCCTCTTAGTGGAGGAGGAGGTACATCTGCAAATGTCTCAGTACCACCTCCTGTTACTTCAGTTAAACCACCAGTCAAACGTAGTTCAACAATTGCTTACGCAGAACAAAAGGATATGCAGGGAGGAGGAAAACCTGCTACTCTTGATCCTTCTCAGGATTTACCTTTAATTGATGCAGGTGCTATGGTATCAGGGGCAAAAATTAAAGTTTTGGGGATAAGTGTGTAAGATATGGCAGTAAATGCATTAGTTAAAGGTATGATTGGAGGTGCTCTTAAAGAGAGAGCGCAGAAGATTGGGAAGACTAAGGTTGGGAAGCTATTAGGAAGAGAGAAGAGAGTGATGATGGGACAGCCTCAACCTAAGGCGCAGGTTGGAGCATCCAAACAGACAATTCAACCTCAACAATCTCTTGCTCCTGTTGCTCCTGATGTTGGTGAAGAGGGAGGAGCACCAAAGAGTTTTAAGACAGAAGAAGAAACTGCTTTACATATAAAGAATACAACAATTGAAGTTGCTACTTTGTTGAAGGGATCTTATACACTTGAGAAAGAACAGTTAAAGAATAAAAAAAAGAAAACGGAGAAAGAAAAAAGAGAGAGTGCAGAGGGTAAATTAGAGAAAGATACTCCTAAGGTAAAGGGATTCAAGATGCCTAAGATGCCTGGTGGAGGATTGCTGAGCAAGGTTTTTGGATTTGTTGGTAGCTTAGTCTTTGGTATGGTAATGGTAAAATTAATTGATTGGTTACCTACTCTTAAGAAGATTCTTCCTATTCTAGGGAGGGTTGCTGATTGGATTATTGATGGTGCTATTTGGATAGTGGATGCATTAGGAACTGTTATTGATTTTGGATACAAACTTGTTGATAAAATGAATGAATGGGTGAAGAATACCTTTGGTGAAGAAGGAGCAGAGAAATTTAATACCTTCATGACTAATCTCAAGGATTTATTTACTGGGTTCTTAGTTTGGAAGATAATCGGTCAGAAAATATTTGATGCTGTTGTTAAAAATATAAAATTTGCTTTTAATGTTGCCAAGTCTATTGCTGTTAATGCATTTCGTTTTGTTAATTTTATAAGTGGTGGTACTATTGGAAGGGGATTCCAAGCTCTAGGTCAAGGTCTTAGTAAGGTTGGTGGTTGGATTGGTAAGAAAACTGGTCTAACAGCAGCCAAGAAAATGGGTGGCAGTCTCTTTAAGCATGGAGCAAAGAGAGCTGGTAAACGTGTACTTCTTAAGATGTTTGGGAAGACGTTTGTAAAAACTGCTAGTAAAATATTTGGTAGGGTTCCTATTATTGGACCTTTAATTGTTGGTCTTGTTTCATTAGTAGCTGGTGAACCAATAGGGAAAGCATTATTTAAAACCTTTGGTGCAGCATTAGGTGGTTTTCTTGGTAGTATTGCTGGTACTGCTATAACAGGTGCATTAGCAGTTGGAACAGCAGGAATAGGAGGATTCTTAGGGGGTTTAATATTACCAGCCTCAGTAATGATTGGTGAAATACTTGGTACTTTTATTGGTGATGCTCTTTATGGTTTGATATTTGAGGGTGGATTAGCGGCTGTTGGTAAGAAATTAAAAGAAGCCTTTGTTGCTATTGTTGAAAAGATTGGTGATGGTCTTGAGGCTGTAAAGAAATTCTTTACTGAAGGTTTTGAGAGATTTGTAAATAATTTTCCTACCATAGACATTTCTAAGGTATGGGGACTTCCACGAGCACTAGGTGCGGCTGCTGGACTATTGGGATTAAAGGATTCTAAATGGGTTGAAGATGGTAAGGTGAATAAATTACCTAACCTTGCATTACTTACTCCTTTCGGATTACCTTTTATGATTCCTCATCTTATTAATTCATTCTTCCCTTCAGGTGATGGTGCAGGACCAGATGAAAAATCTGTTAGTGGTGGTGATAAGTCTAGTTCTAAAAAACCTAAAGGGGAAATAATAACGGATCAACGGAAAGTCTCTGCTAGATTTGATATGGATACCGGAAAGGGATATATTAATGAAAAAGAAGTTCCAATGGATGAATATGTGAAGTTTCAGAATATGTCTAGTGAAGAACAATTAGATCAGTATGGTAAACCTACCAGTTTTGAGACTAAATTAACGACTGCTAATAACCAGGGTGGTGCTCAAGGAGTGATTGATTCTATATCAACTAGTGCTTCTTATGAGGATGGTGCAGCCGAAACAATAACTGTTCCTTCTCCATCTCCACAAAGTAGTGGTGATACAAAAGGAGGTAAAGGTAGTGTTCCATTAGTTGTATCTGGTGGTGGTAAAGATGATCCTTTTGATGCTTTATATAAAGGTAGTTAAATAGAAATAAGAGGTAATACTAAATGGCAAAGACAATCGATATAAGGAGTGCTGGACCCGCTAATATTGCGATGGCATCTGTTTTTTCTCCAGAAGATGAGGGTAAGAGTGTAGATCTTCGTGGAGGTCTTGTACGATTATTATATTATGAAAGTATCTTACAAGATACAGTAAGAGCTACTTTATTCTATAGTGATAGTGGTAATACTATAAAGAAAGGTGGTAAAAAAGTAAGTGCTATGGAGGGATTGCCTATAACTGCAAGTGCTAGAGTTGAATTAGTGTTTAGTGATAATAACGAGAATGAAATTAGTTTTACCAAGGCAGATGAGAATTCTTTATATATTAATGACTTTAAGGTAATAACTGATGATTCAAGTAAGTCATTAGTGATGTTGGATTTAGTATCAATAGAGTATCTTTTAAATGAAAAGATAAGATTGAATACTAGGTTTGATGGAAAGCTATCTGATCATGTGACAGGAATATTAACCAAAATTAAATCTTCTAAAGATGGTAGTAAATCAATAGAAAAAAGTTATCTTGATACTAAAAAGAATGTAGATGTTGAGGAGACTGTTAATGAATTAAATTTCTGTGGTAATAATAATAAGCCATTTTATACACTGAATTGGTTGTCCAGAAAATCAGTTCCTAATACAGGAAATCCAAAGGCTTTAGGGAATAGTGCGGGATATTTTTTATGGGAAACTGCGGATGGATTTCAGTTTAAGTCTATTGATTGGTTGTTAAATAAGGAATTGAATCCAAAAAAGAAATCTATTATCTACAATGATACTCCGCAAGGACATTGCCATTTACCTCAGGGATATGATATAAAGGCACTGGCTGCTGAGAAAGATAATCGTGTTAATCTCCAAAAGAAATTTCAGATGGGAGCATATTCTACTCGTACTATTATGTTTAATCCTTTTGATAATGTTTATGAAGTGGTAGCTCCTAATGCTTATGGGGGTGAGGATGTCCCTGCAGCACAAGAGAAATTAAAATTAGCAGGAGAAAAACTTCCTCCTATGAATCAAGATTTGGATATGAATAAGAGAGAAGGAGGATCTGATAAGGGTACTAAGAAGGATAGTAAAGAGTTCTCTAGAACTCAGTTCATGTGTATAGATAGTGGAACATTGATTGCTGATGGTTCAAAGGATCCTAAGAAATGGTCTGAAGGTACGAGAGAACAATTAAAAAAATCAAAGACAGAACAAAATTTTGAGATTAAAGATATCCTGAGTCAGTCATCAATGAGATATAATCAGTTGTTTTCTACGAAAATAAGTGTTACAATACCAGGAGATTTTTCTTTACATGCAGGTAATAGTATCTTTTTTGATGGACCTGAATTAACAGGATCTGATAAAAAAGATGATATTGATGAGAGGGATGGAGGTCTATATATTATAGCTGATATCTGTCATTATAGTACAAGTAAAGAAACTTATACTAAGATGAATCTTGTAAGGGATTCTACCGAAAGAAAGGGCACAGCAACTGGAGGTTAACTATGTCTGAAATCAAACACGATTTAGACCATGAAGTCTATATCGATCCAAAAGATAATAAAGAACATATCAATCATGGTATGCTTGAATATACTAAAGAAGATTTAGAATCTGCTCATGCATATTATGATGAGTATCATAAGGGTGAAGAAGTAAGAAAAGATGATGGTAAGATAAATGATTACCATACAAGACATCAGGATCAACATCTTGAAGTTTATTGTGATGATCATCCAGATGCATTTGAGTGTAGAGTATACGACGAGTAAATGGAAGGAGGAGCTCTATTTGATCCTGGGATTCTAGGAGGACAATTTCTCTGGTGGATAGGTCAGATTCCTGATGATGCCACTTGGAGAGATAATATTATGCCTGGGAAGTTTCCTGATAAGGATACACCCCCAGGATGGGGTCGTCGTTATAAGGTAAGAATTATTGGGGTCCATGATCAGGGTGAGGAAACGATTCCTTCTGACCAACTTCCTTGGGCTAATGTAATGTATCCGGTGACGGCGGGTAGTGGTGCTGCTAATGCTTGGCAGACACCACAGATTCGTCAGGGTAATTTTGTCTTTGGATTTTGGATGGATGGACCTGACCAACAGGTTCCTGTCATCATGGGAATTTTGGGGAATAATTCTCAGACTTCATTGAGTACATCAATCGGAACGAGTGAGGATAATTTTAGAGGTGTAAGTGGATTTGCACAGAGTCAAGATCCTCCTAAAGAATTAGCAAAACCATTAGCTCCAGATGAAGATTTAACTATAGTAAAACCTAAGACCCCTGAGATGCAGCAAGAATCTGCTGCTCCACCTCCTGGGACTAAACTTAGTGAACTAGGGTTACGTTCTGATCGTCCTGTAACTCCTTCTCAGCATAAGGACATTCAAAGTGCAAAGCAGGCGGTAGAGGCATCTGGTTTAATTGGTGATGCGGCTATAGATAAGATTAAGGAAGCAGTTTCTGCTGGAAAAGAAGCGAGGATAAAGTTAGCGAACTCTCCTTTATCTGATCCTCAACCTGGAGCAACGCTTGAATCAGCTGCAAGTTCTCCTCATATAAAAGGTGCTGTAGATCTGGTAAAAGATGATCTTTATAAAGAGATGACTCCTTTACTTAAACCAGATGGGAAAGTTGAGTCATCTCAGAAAGCTATTCAAACTGTACTTGATAATCTTGCTGTAAAGACTAGAAAGCATCTTAAAAAATATAGTGAATATAGTGAACAGGTATCTAATAAGCGTCCTGATATGGAACCAGAAATTGAGGCAGCTGCTAAAGAGATTGCTAAGTATGAGAAGATTTCGATTGATAAGATGATGGAATTTTCTTTGAAGTCAATGAATGCTGCGGCTGCGACAACCACGGCTGCTTTACCATCTAGTTCTAGGTTCCAATATGCAGATGTTCAAGCAGGATTTACTGAGAAATTGATGGAAGAGTATTTAGGAATTACTAATGGACTTGCGGATACGATAAAGGGTGTACTGTCTACGACGTTAGATTTACCTGCGAAAGAAAAGGCGGCGAAAGAAGCAGCAAAGTCTTTACCTGAGGATGAGGAACCCAGCTTTGCTAATGTTGCTGTTTGTACTTCGGAAGAGATCATAGGAAAATCAATTGCTTTGGAACGTCCTAAGATTGATAAGGCAAATAATAATATGGTTAATAATATGAATATGTTTTTGGCAGATATAACTAATGATTTGGCTGGACTTACTGGTTCTCTTGGTGATATGAAGAATCAACTTCCTAATATAGAGGGTAGTATTACTTCAGCTCTTCAGTTTGAGAATCAGACGCCAAATATTTTTCCTTTTGAGATGCCACCTAACCCTTCTGTATCAGATTTTTATACTATGGCGTCAGGTTCTGGTGCTCAACCTGATTCTATGACTCCTAGTCCTATGGCTATTGGTCAGATAGCATCTAACCTTAAACAACCTAAACCTCTGATTGATATTGCTAAGAAGATTCCTTTTGCAGAACCATCTAAGGACCAAAAGACTGTTGATTTGCTAAAGAATAAGGTTATAGATACTGCTAGTGATGTAAGTGATGCATTGGATATGTTCTAATAAATATACCTATGGGATTCGATCTATTTGGGCCAGCTAAAATAACTGATATTAGAGTAGGATATATTTCTACTGATAGAGGGTACGTTCAGGGAGCCACCATTTGTGAGGCCAATAGTTATGCTAAGTTAAATCCAGGTACTACATTTATTATAAAAAATAGGGAAAAAATTGAGTATAAGAATATTAATGAGGTTAATGAATTAAAACCTGAGGATGCTTTTGTTCCAGCAATAAATCAAGGGGAGCCTGTAGAGGGAGATGATGCTACTAAATGTGGGGGAATTCAACCTAAGAAACACTGTGGTCCTGTTAAAGTAGAATTTTATGGTGGTGGAGGAGTAGGTGCTAAGGGCAATCCTGTCATTGGTGTAGATGGATCTCTGATGGCAGTCCATATGGTGTCTCAGGGAAATGGATATCAATATCCACCTCTAGTTAAGATAAAAGATGATTGTAGTAATAGGGGAGCAGGTGCAGTTGCTAGGGTTGTTGGTTTAGCTCAGACTGTTGTTGTAACTGAAGTTTATAGTGCTGAAGAAGAATTTGAAGAGTATTTTCCCCCATCAGTTAGGCATATTTGTAATGAAAAAAGTAATAACGAGCTCGTAGGTCATGGACGTAGATATTCTCCTGATGGAAAGGATTTAGGTCCATGGGATCCATCAATGTATGTGAATGATGAGCAGGATCCTATTAAGAGACAGATAGCAGAGTTTCAAGAGTATCTTAATGCTTTAACAGACCCTTGGTGGTTTACAAGAAAGCAATCTCCTCTTCAAGTTACTTCTGATAATGAAGAAGGGTTTATTAAAAGACAAAAGAAGTTAAACTTTAATCCTAATCGGACGGTATATCCTGTACATCATTGGCATTGGGGTGGTAGTTTATTAACTCATGGAAAAGTAAAGGATGTTCCTGGTAAAATTGTATATGAGGAGGAGATATTTGATATCTATACTCAAGGAGGACATGGCAGGGGATTACAGTTTACTTTCACTGAAATAGGTGGAGATACTGTCTTTGTAATTAAGGCAGATGATTATATTGATGGTGGAGAGCCAAGGTCTATAACCAAACAAATAAAACCTAATGTTGATTATAAAGTAACGTCTCAAGGTGCACATGGGATAAGGAATGTTGAGACAGGAACAGAACAAGGACTTCTTAGAAAGAACTTTGGATCTAGAGGAGTAGAAAAGGGACTAGGAACTTCTTCTTCTATTTTTGCTGATTTATTGGGTACTGCAAATGATAATGATGATTTACAAATACTTGCGAAGAAGGGAAAATTTAAATCTACTAATAAAACTAAGAGAGATGGTCATAGTAATTATGATTTAACTTATAGACTAACTGTACCTGCTGGGGGAACAGAGACGGCTTCTTCTCAAGATGCTACTACTCGTGATTCAGTTGAGATAGCACGTAGTTTTATGAATGACCATGCAATATCACCAGTTCCTATGGCTAATGCACCAGGAAGTGATTTTGCTGGGATGTTATTTACTATGGAATGGGAAGAAGAGTTTCCTTATCCTGGAGAGTATACTTTTAAAGCCCAGTGTGATAATAAAGCATCATTTTATTTGGATGGACAACAAGAGATACCAAAGATTGCTTATTATAAAGATAAGCCTAGCGTTCTGAAGAAGAATCTTGATTGGGAGGATAGTGATAAGAAAGGAAAGGTTTATAAGATGAGGATTGATCTCCTTAATTCGTTGCAGTATAAGGATGTGCATCTACAGGAACCACCTCAAAAGGATGGTAGTGATGCTGAATATGAAGAGATATCTACTGCTACGGCAAAGTTTGAAGGGACCACTATTAATGATCTTGCATTGGTAGTTAGTGGTGCTGGTACTGCAGAATGTACTTTGTTATTGGATACTAATGATAAGTGGAGCACATCTGGTTTAGCGGTGAGAGAGATGAGATGTGGTTCTATAACTCTAACAAGAAGTAAAGGTAGAAGGAGAGAGACTTTAACTGGAACTGGTTTATTTCCCGCTGGTCGTTATCCAATAGAGATAATTGGTGCTTCTGGAGGTGCTGGTGCTCGTGTTGTTTCTTCTACTGTTTCAGGACATGATAGTGCTGGACTTTTTAAGAGAGAAGGTATATCTACATCTGGAATTGCAGATACAAGAATAGAACTAGATGATAATGTTGGCAATAATTTTGATCGCAATGCAAGTATTAATCTAAGAGTAAAGTCTATAAAACCAGAGAAGAGAAGATTAAAACCTCCTGCTAAACCTAAGCCTGCACCAACAATATCAGGTATAAAAGTTCAAAAGGTTTTTAATACTGTTGATTGGATGAATAAAGCCAATAGACAGTTATGGAGAACTAATGTTGCGAATAAAGCTGGGTTTATAAATGCTGCTGGAGTGTGTCCTTTTAATACTAACTTAGATTTAGAAGATAATCCTTATGCAGGAACTCATGGAATCAAATGGGCTAATGTTAATTTCCCTATTGATGGTAACTACATTATTAAAGCAGCTGTAGATGATGCTGTTACTCTTACATTTAGAGGTCCAAGTGGTGAGACTGTCATAAGAAAGGATGGATTTGATGGAGGACACTCTACTGGTACCAGTACGTATACTAGATTCTTTAAGAAAGGAAACTATTTACTACAAGCAGACTTGGAACAGATTCCTGGTGGTAGGTTTGCTTTTAGACAAGATAAGGGTAAGACAGTAAAGGATAAAGAAGTTTCCTTTAAAGTTACTAGTGCTGCTGGATTTGCTAATAAGATTACTATTCCTGGTTTATTCTCTGTATCAAAGGATTATAAAGGTTCTCAAATAAATGAAAACTTTATTAAGAATGTTGAGGTAGGGAAGGAATATGATGTAATACTCACTAGTGCTCAGAGAGGAACAAATTTTAATTCTAATAATGTAAGATTAAGAATTGCAGATGGTGGTAAGAGATTGCAAATGGAAGAGGCGAATGATGCTGATTGGAGAGATATAGAGTGTGTAGTTACTGAAGGACAATTTTATGGTATACAAGGTAATAGATGTAAGTTTAAATTAGAAGAAACCCTTAAAGGTATCAACCCCATGTCTCTTGCTGTTGATATTGAGGTTGCTTATGCAACTAAGAGTGTGGTATCTGCTAGGTCTTGGGAAGAGAATCCTATGGGAGTTGCCTTTACAATTAAGGCACCTCTTCCACCCACTCCTATAGAAGAAAAACCTCAGCAGAAAGGAAGATGTCCTAACAATCCTATGTGGACCACCAGGTTCCCAGCAAATGATAAGCAATGGTATCCAGTGAGAGTGGATGGTTGGAGTAAATTTCTTAATAGATGGGCTATTTCACCTGCTTTACCTTTATCTACTCCAGCAACTGATCAAGGAGGAAAAGTATTCACTAATACCTGGGATGTAGATATTCCTTATGACGGATACTATCAACTTAAAGGGGAAGTAGATGACATTGCAAGGTATTATATTGATGGTGATTTAAAGTTAGATCTTTCTCGAAGAAGAAATATTATAAGAGGGAATAATAAGTTTTTCTTGACCCAGGGACTCAAAAAGTTAAAGGTGGAAGTAGAAAATTATTCTACAATTACTTACGAGCAAGTTTCAAAGAAAGTTTTTAGTGCAAGAGATTGGAGGAGAATAGCGCCTGTTGCTCCACCTCCATCCGGTGAAGGTGGAATTTTATGTCATGCTGGTGGTGGTGCTGGAGGAACTGATAATACTGTACAATTACAGGGTGGTAAAGTTATTGTAGGTCAAGGTGGTGCTGGTGGTAAAGGAAGAGATGATGATGAATTTGATAAGCATCATGGTGGTTTAGGTGGGGGTGCTGGACTAAGAAATGGTGGGTCTGCTGAGCATGGTTTAAGTCATAAGCAAGTTGATTCTATGGAATTTACCATGTTTGATAGGAGTGCTTATAGAGGTGGACCTGGAGGATTTGGTGTTAATTTTCAAGGTAGTCAAGTAGGAACCATTCGACAGATTTTTTCTGGTGTAGAACGTGTTGGTGGAGATGGAGTTGCTATGGGTGGTGGCGGTGGTGGTAACTGTAAAGGTGGTGCTTCTGGAAGTGGTGGAAATGGTGGTGTAAAAATTACATGGGGATTGACAGGTAAATCTCAAGAGTGGACCAGCCCAGGAGTTTATAATGTAACAGTACCAGGTGGTATTGGTAAGGCTGGTACAAAATCTACTGAGGTACCAGTAACTGCAAAGTTTGAAGGAAATAATATAAAGGATCTTGCGTTGGTGGTCAGTGGTACTGGTACCATAGAATGTACTTTGTTATTGGATACTAATGATAATTACGGTGCAGGACATTCTGTGACAGAGATGAGATGTGGTAAGATAATTTTAAAAAGAAAGGATTTAGGACGTAGGACAGAAACTTTAGTTGGGACTGGTACCTTTGTAGGTGGAAAAAGGTATCCTATACAAATAATTGAAAGTGGTAGGAGTAGTGGTTCTCGTATTGTTTCTTCTGCCGGTCTAAGTTCAGGACTTTTCCAGAGAGAGAATATATCTACAGATGGGATTTCGGATACAAGAATAGAACTTGATGATGATGCTGTGGGTGGGTTTGATATTAATGCAAGTATTAATCTAAGAGTTTCATCTGCACCTCAACCTATGGCTGGAGTAACGATAGTTTGTATTGGTGGTGGTGGTTCTGGATTCATGGATGCTGATGGAGATCAGCAAGGTAGTGGTGGTGCTGGCGGTGCATATGCCTGGGTTAATAAAGATATTGCAGCGGGGCAAAAATTAAAAATTGTTGTTGGTAAAGGTGGTGCAGGTAAGAGTGTTAAAGGTGGAGAACGTGGTGGAGATAGTTATGTTAAGGTGATGGCAGCACCTCCACCATCAAATCCTACAAAGATAATAAAGCAACAAAAAGGAAAGGTATCTTATAGTGGACCAAATCTTTTTCATTTTACTGATAAGAGATGGGGAAGTGTTATGAATAAGTATTCTGTTTCTCCATCTAATGTGGATGCTGATTTAGATAAACCTTCCCCTGATAATGTAGGGACTAAGATTTTAGAGTGGAAGAATGTTGACTTCGCTTTGAAGGGTCAATATGATGTGCTATTTGCTGCAGATAACACAGCATCTTTGTTTATTAATGGAGAACCATTATTATCTGCGAAGGATAATTATACATTAAGTAGTGAGAAGATTTATGATAAAATTAATATAGGAACACCTGGGAGATATGATATTAAGATTGAATTGTTTAATGCTTATCATGGACATGCAGGAGATAGGACACATGCGAATGATGATGTGTTTAGGCATAACCCTTCAGGGGTAGTGTTGGAGATTAGAAAGGATGTGAATGTGGCAACTAATGCTGGTAAGGCATGGACTGAAAATCCTGTAGGGGTTTCTGGTATTTTGGTTCCGCCTCCTTGTCCTAAAGATGTTGGTGGAAAGGGAGTGGTTCCAGATCCAGTCATTGATGATCCTGGTAATGGTTATGATCCAGTTGTTGTGGACCCGACGGAAATACAATATCCTGTCCTAGTAAAAATCAAGGAGGTTCGTGTAACAAAACCTGGTATCAATTATGATTGTTCAAAGGATAAGATGACTATGACACCTGATTTGGGATATGAATTAACTCCTATTTGTGGACCTTTTGGAGTTATAGAAAAGGTTGTAGTGAAACCACCTGCAGAGGAAGGAACTCCAGGAATACCACCAGGAATACCACCAGGAGGGATGAATAGGACTCCTGAGATTAGTATAGAATCTAAGACAGGAATTAATGCTCAATTCCGACCAGTTTTTGAGGTTGTAGTAGTTCCACCCGATGTATTACCTCCTGATCAAATTCTTCAGGTAACAGATTTGGCTGGGATCAAACAAACCGGGTACTATAATGGTAAACCTTATTATGGTGCTGTCTTCTATCAGGATGGTATTAAGTATGCAGGTTGGTATGCAACTGCTGGACAGCCTATTCAAATATATGATACACTACAGGAGAGCATTGATGCGAGAGTTACTACACCTCCATCTGCAATTCAGAGACAGGGTAGTGATGTTACCAGTAATGATCCTAGACTCAATATTCCAGGAACTCCTGACAATTTAACAGAAGGTTATTAAATATGGCAGAAGACTTATCTCCTAGGATACCGCAAGAATCAAGTGACACGCCACCGGGTAAGAATGAAACTGCGAAGATAAATTATACGGCCACGGGTTATGGAAATGACCATGGTTCAATTCGTTTTGGACAGATTGATAGGAATGGAACGGTTACTGCTGGAGTATTACTTCAAGCACCAGATGGTCGTCATCAATTATCATTAGATAATGATGGTGAAAGAAAAGGATGTACTAGTTCAACTAGTCTTGCTAATTTTCAGGTAAAGTGTGGTGTAGATAAGACTCTTGTAACAGAAGCACAAGATACCTTGAATTTATGTGCAGAGAATGGTAACATTCTTATCACTGCTAGTAATGGAAAGATTAGATTACAGGGAACTGATATTGAATTGGTTGCTGTAGGTGAAAATGGTTCTAAAGGTAACATTCGTATGGATGCTACAGAAACTGTTAGTATTAATTCTAAGAAGTTTTTAGCCAGTGCTAGTGTCTTTTATAGAATCTCCTCTGTAGGACTTGGTGAAATTAGTGCTTGTGGTCCTTTAACGATTTATGGAATGATGATTAAAGGTGTTACTGCTGCTGTTGCTATAAAAGATTCCAAGGTGGGTGGTCAGTTATTCCAGCGATTAAGTAATGTTCTTACCGCTGTGAGTGTTTTCCGTCAAAATTCCGCTAGAAATTAGGAGGATTAAAAAATGTCATTTAATATGGACGATGTAAATGTTGGTGGTCAACTTAAGGTTGGGTCTGGTGTTTATCCTGCCATTAAGGAAGGAAGGAATAAAATAAATGGTTCCGCAGGTATTGAAGGACCAGTAGTTATTGGTGATCCTGGCACCTTTACGAGTAATAGGGCAACGTTGATGTTAGCTGCTAATACCAATGATGATCCTGATTGTTTTGAACCTAGCAGTAGTTTTGGAGTGTCAGGAAAACAGCCTCAAGTTCTAATGACAAAGGGGAATGTTAGAATTGAGGGTGATGTATTTGTAACTGGGTCTGTTGATTGTGAGTCAGTTGGAAGATTAGAAAGCAGACATAGAACAGCAGACTCTAAACCAAAACTTTTTGATATGGAGCATCCTTCTACACCAGGGATGCGTCTTGCTCATGCTTGTATTGAGGGACCTGAGGTTTCAGTTTTTTATCGTGGACGTTGTAGAAACTCAAAAGAGATTATATTTCCTTCTTACTGGAAAGATTTAGTACATATTAATAGTATTAGTGTTCAACTTCAACCTGTTGGTGCTCATCAAGATATTATCGTGAAGAGATGGGACGAAGAGAAAGTATATCTACAGTCAAAAGGTGGGATGCCAATCGATTGTTTCTATCACATCTATGCAGAGAGAAAGGATGTCAAACCATTAGTGGTTGAGTATACTGGAGAGACATGGGAAGACCGTCCAGAACCTGACCATGACTATCCAAATACAACGACAGGTTGACTTCTTTGTTGACCTGTGCTATATTTGGAGGTGCTACTGGGATGCATCAGCCTATGGATGACGAATATTTGACGAAGTGTGTGGTGGACCCTGTTAAGAGAACTTTTTATTTGTATTCTAATGAAGGTCAGAAGAAGAGTATAACCTGCGATACAGTAGAAGAATTTATGGGTGTGTTGAAGGTGGTACGTGCTACGTGTCCTGAAGATAGATTGTCATACTCAAATCCGATTATGTGAGGGGAAATTCGACTTTTTATTCCAAAAAAGGGCGGAAAAAATCTCCGCAATTTTTTTGCCCTATTACTTTTTTAAAGACCCACATTAGAATGCTAAATAATCCATAACGGACTATAAGTATTAATAAAATGGGTCTTTCCAGATTAGACAACTTCCTGAA
>VTLG01016664.1_pt1 | contig 20901 bp, 22 predicted proteins | sample 4694571 | NCBI WGS metagenome assembly VTLG01 (sample SAMN12604809, study PRJNA352737) | marine metagenome | biome: ENVO:00000447; feature: ENVO:00000209|ENVO:00000569|ENVO:01000036; material: ENVO:00002151; isolation source: viral sequences binned using virsorter ... | reverse complement strand
AAGGCTACCTTCAATACCGTTAGAATTGACTTGAAGAAAGAACCGAAAGAGTTTGTTCACGAAAGGGAATTAAGAGAAGTTATATTTAGAGGTTGACAAATGGATAAAAATATAGTAAAATATTTATCTAAAATAGATAATTATAATAGATATAATAAATTTATTAAATTAGATAATCTATTAGAAGATTATAGAGATATTATAAAAGATTTTGAAAAATACTTTGACCAAACCGATGAAACAACTATCAACTGGGACAACTTTTCCACTTGGTATTTAACCATCGTCCACCCCAACCTTCGGGAGGGCAAAGCAGCGGCTATCAAAAGGGCTTGCGAGGCTCTCAAAGAAACGGCATACCCAGAGGATAACAGAATTTTTCTCAGCTTAGTCGATAGGCATTATGGGGTTCTTTTGTCCGATCTGGGAGACAAGGTAGCAAACGGAGAGATTGAAAAGCCCCAAGAAAAACTGAAGAAATTATTTCGTGAATGGAGCTTTGAACACAGGGGTAGGGAAAAGGAAATTGCAGGTTCATCCGTTACAGATGAAGATTTCATAGAGATGCTACAGAAAGAAAAAGACCTCCCAAGATATAATTGGAGCCTACCAGAACTAAACTTGATTCTTGGGCCTATTGCCCAAGGTAATTTTATAGTTCTGGGAGCGAGGCCAGATGGCGGTAAAACAACCTTCCTAGCCACACAAACAGTTCACTTTTTATCTCAACTGAAGGAGAACGAATGTGTTTTGTGGTGTAACAATGAACAGAGAGAGCCTGATGTTCTCAAACGGATCATGCAAGCCCGGCTCGGTTGGACGGATGAAGAGATAATTTCAGATGGGAAAAAATCTTGGGAAATGTTCTGCGATAAAATTGGGGGAAGACAAAAGTTACGGCTCTATTCCAATAACGACATGGATGTTTATGACATTGAGGAGGAGGTTTTGGCCTTGCAAGGGTCTGGGTTCTACCCCAAAATAATCATTATGGATCAAATTTGGAAACTGGGCGGATTTGAAAAAGAGTATCAGGGTATCGAGAGGTACGGCAAGATAGCCCAATGGATGCGGAGCTTGGCAAACGACATAGGGCCGATCATAGCCGCTTCTCAACTCGGAGGGGAGGCCACAAACAAACGCTACCCCACCGCAGATATGTTCTACAATAGCAAAACGGCTTTGCAGGGAGAGGCAGATGCGCTCCTGACCATAGGCAAAACCGAGAACGACCCTGCTAATGTGAGATGGTTGGCTGCTCCGAAAAATAAACTCTCGCACCGCGACGAGGCTTTTGGAGACACTGGAGCCGCCATTGAGATTGACAGATTCCGGGCGCAACTAATCAGCAAAATTGGGAAACAATATCATGTACAACCTTGAAGGAAAATATCAAAACGTAGTTGTTTTTGATTTAGAGACAACTATCAATGCTCCCACTCCCTTCTGGGGAGCAGACCCCTTTTACCCAAGTAACGAAATTGTGCTTGCAGGAGCTTCAATTTTTGTCCCAGAAGAAGAGGGTTCTACCCAAATATTTACCTCTGACATAGAAGAATTGTTACTCTACATGACAGATAACAGTCTAGTCGTAGGACACAATTTGAGCTTTGATCTAGCCTACCTAATGCGCTATAGGAAAGAATTAAATTTTGATATCTGGGATACCCAACAGTTTGAATTTTTAAGAACTGGATGCGACTACCGAAGACCGAGTTTAGAGAAAACGTCGGAGCATTGGAGTGTGCCTTTCAAAAAAGATGCAGACGTTAAAGTTTGTTTTGATATCGGTATGGGTTCAGACCAAATAGATATTGACCTGCTCAGGGCATATTTGAAAGAAGATGTTAGATCAACAGAAGAAGTCTTCAGAAAACAACTAGAACATTTTTCCGAGGAAACAACTAAGTATTATTTAGAAGTCATGCAGTCAATTAAAACCACTACCTGCATGTCTTTTAACGGACTCCCGTTTGATGCGGAAAATGCACAAAAAGTATTAGAGGAAAGAGAAAAAGAACACGCCGAAAGAGAGAGAAACCTAAGCGAAAAATGGGGAACACCCTTCCAACCAGAAACACAATTCAACCTCTCTTCTCCAAAGCAAGTCACAGCACTGCTCTGGGGAGATGACCACTACGCCGTAAAAAAATCTCTCCCCATTACGGAGAGGGATTCCGAAGGCAATGAGGTAAATGTTTACTATAAAAGCGGGGAGAAAAAAGGAGAACAAAAGTTTAAAACCGCAGAAATATACAAAGAAATAAAACCTATGATTTCTAACGAAATTAAACAAGTATTCCTTGAAAACAAATGGGAAATAGGTAAAAGCGATGCGGATACTTTTAACCGAATCCTTAAATTAGCGAAGAAAGACATTCTCCTCAAACAGTTTTCTAAAGACGTAATTGAATTGAGATCGGACAGCAAAAATCTAAAAACATATCTCTCTCCGTACATAAAATATTCGGTGAATGGTAGAGTACACGGTAAATTTTCTCACTGTGGAACCGCGACAGGCAGAACCTCTAGTTCAGACCCGAACATCCAGAACATCCAGAAGGGAGAATTTCTTAAGTTTTTTAGGGCAGAGTCAGGCAATAAATTAATTGAACTGGACTACGCACAATTAGAGATAAGGGTGTTGGCTCTAGCGTCTGGGGACAAGAACCTAGCGAAGGACATTAATGACGGTGTAGACCTCCACAGGTACTTTGCCAGCCAAATTTTCGATAAGCCACAAGAAGAAATAACCAAACAAGAAAGAACAACCGCTAAAGAGTTTAGTTTTCAGTTGCAATATGGAGGCACTGCTGACGGCATGGTGCGGAGATGGGCAGTTGCCCCGGAATTAGCGCAGAAGTTTGTCGACAGTTATTATAAAAAATATCCCCAAGTCAAAGAGTGGCAAAATAACAATATAAAAATTGCTAAAAAAAGCAGAAAATGGAAAGGACACTACAGCAAAACCAAAGGAGCTATGGAATGTTTCTTCTTGCCGACAATCTGGAAAAACTTAGACGGAGAACCGTTTCTTCTTGCCGACAATCTGGAAAAACTTAGACGGAGAACCACTTAGTTGGTTTATGTCTCCCTATTCTTTTTCGAGCTTTGAGCAAAATGTAAAAAACTACCCCATTCAAGGAGGTGCTTGTGATATGATGAAGTTCATGTTACCCGACCTTCACGAATCTCTGCTAAACTTCAACGCCACACAGAAACACAAAGCCAAGATTATAAACTTTGTACATGATGCAGTGTGGATTGAGTCTCCAGAGGAGTCGTGTCAGGAGGTCATTTCCATTGCTAAAGAGGCTATGGAGAAGGTTCCAGAAAAATTGTTGTCCCTGTTTAGAATATTTTCACCGATACCTTTCCCCGTTGATTCCGGGGTAGGGAAGACACTTTTTGATGTAAAACAAAATGCTTGACTTTACAGTAAGAGCATGTTATAATTATGGCGTAAGTTAAAGGAGAAAAGAAGTTCATGTCAAATGAAATAGCACAAGGTAGAATCACAAAGATTTACCACAATGACCGTTACCCCAAAGTTAACCTTTACTTGTCTGGATATGATAAAAAATTTGCAGACTACGAAGGAGACAAAACAGGTACAGCAAAAGAGGGGGATGTTGTAAGATTTAAGTTTAGCACAAAAGAAAAGAACGGAGCTACGTTTTTCAATGTTGCAAGCCAAGTCGAACCGACAGAGGCGACCCCAGAAGCCCCACCTACCAATGGAACTTCCAAGGTATCTGTGGTAAGCAAAGATGATTCTATCATCCGACAAAATGTTCTGAACAGAGCAACGGAGATAGAGTTACATGCTACCGCCCCCGGCGAGTATGCGGATTTGAAGGAAATTTTTCTTATGGCTGAGAAACTATACACTTGGGTTAAGTCTGGTAAAAATGGAGTGAGTAGAGCAGAAAAACCTCCAACAGTAGACGGCGTACAAGACATAGAAGATGTTTTGGCGGCATCCGGCGAGAGGTTTACAGAGGGGTTGAGGGACGTTAGGACGTAACGAAGTGAAATATAATAAAGTTGCCATTTACTTTGACGGGGATATAGTAGTCCACAAGTCTTGTTGGGCAGCAGCCAAGAAAAATTATTTCGATAAGAGACACCCCCCTGAAAAGGGGGGAATCCTTTATCCTAATAAGAAAGAAATAAAGGCTGACGGTATCCCAGAGGAATATATAGAGTTTATCCAAAACCAAGAACCCTTGGAAAACGTATTGCGGAATTGCAATTCAATACTTGAAAATGCAATAGAAGCAGCCGAAGTAAAATATAACATACCCATAGCTTATTCTGTGTTCCTCACTGGAAATTCTGACGTACCTAATTTCCGCTCTCTTCTATATAAAGAGTACAAAGCCAACCGCAAAGATCAGCCTAAGCCTCCTCACTACTTGGAGTCAAGAGAGCATTTAAAGAAAATACATGGCGCGATAGAAACCCAAGGATGCGAGGCAGACGACTATTTTGGACAGGCGGTATTTAATGCCAGAAAAGCGAGACTACTCCCGATAATCGCATCAGACGATAAAGATTTAAAGCAGTTTGCAGGGGAACACTATAACCTCAGAACAAGGGAATTTACGGGCATCTCTCACGATGAAGCCAAAAAACAATTCTGGGAGCAAATGATTAAGGGAGACGTTTCGGACAACATCACAGGTCTATATCAAAAAAGCGATAAATACATAGAAAAGAATTTTCTTTGCGGGAGAGATTGGAAGACAAATGAGGATGCAAAAAGAATAATAACAAAACTATATGAGGAGGAGCATGGAGATGAGTGGGAAGAAAAATACAACATCAATTGCGACCTCCTCTGGATTTGGCGTAAAGTCCCTGATGAATGCCCGTTCAAAACGAAATTTAGGTAAATACAGATCTAACTTTGAGCGAGAGATAGCCAAAGAGTTAAGAAGGAAAAAAGTAAAGTTTAAGTATGAGCCGAAAAAGATTTATTACCAGTACCCTATCGTTAGAGGGATATGTAACGAATGTGGCGGAACCCAAGTTGGTAGGCGTACCTCCTACACCCCGGATTTCTTTCTGCCAAAGTCCGAAATTTGGATAGAGGCCAAAGGTAAATGGGATAGCAGTGGTAGAACAAAAATCCTCTCTGTTTTGGGAAGCGAAAACGAACTAACAAAAAATAATTTTAGAATGCTCTTTATGTACGACAACTGGTTAACTAAAAAACGCGCCCAACGATATAGTGATTGGTGCTTATCTCACGGAATAGAGTTTTCTGTAGGAACAGTTGTTCCCAAGGAGTGGCTATAATGAAATATCTATTAACAGGCAAAGATGAATATTCTTTTGGGCCAGAGGCTCCAGAAGAAGATTTGGGGTTGTTTGAAACTGAGGACGCAATAGCCCAATACATAATAGACACTGTTTGGCTATATAAAGAGTCTTTCGACTCTCCTTACTTTAAAGACAAAGTTATTCGCCCCGAAGACTGTTGGAAGAAAAATCCACAGGTTGTCAGGAGAGCTAAAGCCAGATCCCTCATAAAAACTATGGAGGACTTAAAAAACCTCGTCAACTATGACAGAATAATCTGGGATCTTACCTACGAGTGGTATGAAGTCGAAGATGATTATAGATGCACAGGCAGACATTTCATGGATTCAAGTCTGTATGAGGCACTTTACGACCCAATTACGGGCCACTCTTATATGAGCACTATGGGGTATGTCCCCGGATACCGAGACTGAGGAGCTTTTATGAAACACGCTATGATACCCGACACCCAAATTTATTCGGGAAGCGACACAAAACATATAAAATGTGCGGCAAAATATTTAAGAAAACATAAGCCCGATAAGATAGTTATAATTGGAGATTGGTGGGATATGCCCTCGCTTTCAAGTTATGACAAACCGGGAGACAAAGGGTGGGAAGATAAAAGCGTAAAAGCAGACCTAGATGCAGGTTGGAAAGCAATGGGAGATTTCTTAAAGGGAATCAGAAGTCCCAAGTATGACCCAGAGATACACTACTTAGTGGGAAACCACGAAGAGAGAATCATTCGGGCATCTAACTCTGCAACCATGCGTATGCTAGGAAGCTACCTTAGTATAGAAGATGTTCTACTTAAACCTCTGCAAGAGCTAGGGGTAAAAACGCATAATTTTTTAGAAGTAGTGGTTCTTGACGGAATATGCTATAGTCACTACTTTGTAAACCCAACAAGTCTTTTCTCCAACGCTATCGGAGGAACCATAGAATCCAAACTTAAAAATTTGGGACACAGTTTCACGATGGGACACCAACAGAAAAAACAAACGGGGGAGATATATACCTGCACAGGAAGCAGAAGAAGAGGGCTAGTTTGTGGTAGGTTTTATCCAGACTACCATGAGTATTTGGGGCCACAAAAAAACTCCCAAAGTTGGAGCGGTATTTTCGTTAAGCATGAGGTTGCCAATGGCGACTATGATTTAATGGAGGTTAGTATGAATTTTTTACTTAAGGAATATTTAAAGTGACTCTCACTTTAGATGAACTTTTAGTTCAAATTTCTGAACAAAAAGATGTACTTGATATATTAGAGATATGCGATATAACCGCAGAAGAGTTAGTAAGAATGATAATGGACACAAGCCCAAACAAAATATTAGATAAGGTAGAAGAGTTTGAGCTTAAAGGATATGACGATGAACCCAGAGAGGAAAAAGAAACGTGACAAAAATTACCCCACCAAAAGGACAGAAAGTGGCTCCCCAAAGAAAAAGTACAACAGGAGCGAAGAAAAAAGAAAAGCCCAAAGACACATTAAAGCACAACACGATATTTAATGGCTCCATGACCTTAGCGGGAGTAGAATTAACCATGACTCGCACAGATTGGAGAGAGCTAGAGGATGAAGGGTTTAAGGTAATTTACAAAAGAGTGGAAGATCTCTACAACAAAACACTAGAAGGAAACATTAATGCAGACTAACCCCTTTAGAACCTCCCTTGGAGAGAATGTCTTTAGAACTAAGTACGCCCAAGGGCCGGAAGACACTTGGAAAAACCTTGCTATACGTTGCGTGGAAGATGTATGTGGCTCTATGGGATGGGGAAACAGTAAACACCCCATCATGCACAGGGACGAGATAAGACAACTTGTAGAATACATAGACACCATGAAGTTCATTCCGGGGGGTAGGTATCTATACTATGCAGGTAGAAAGCTACACGCTTGGAATAACTGCTTCTTATTGAGAGCAGAAGAAGACACTAGAGAAGAGTGGTCAAACCTCATATGGAGGGCTAATTCGTGTTTAATGTTGGGAGGGGGGATAGGAGTAGACTACTCTCGCTTACGCCCCGCAGGACGCTCCTTATCGCGCACAGGAGGCGTTTCTAGCGGCCCCCTTCCCCTCATGCACATGGTTAATGAGATAGGAAGGAATGTAATGCAAGGAGGCAGTCGCAGGTCTGCTATCTACGCTTCACTTGACAGAGAACACGAAGACGTAGAAGGCTTTTTGAACGCTAAAAATTGGCATGAAATGCAGGTCACAGAGGACATTACTCTGGCGCAAGCTAAAGAGAATAACTTCAACTTTCCCGCCCCGCTAGACCAAACTAACATATCAGTAAATTACTCTGATAAATGGCTTGATCTTGGGGAGGATAAATGGAAAGACCCTGTTTTCCTATCTAACTGTCGGCAAGCTCTCACTACAGGAGAGCCGGGATTTAGTTTTAATTTTGGAGACAAGGCTAATGAAACACTACGGAATGCCTGTACTGAGGTGACAAGTGAAGATGATTCAGATGTTTGTAATTTGGGCAGCATTAACTTAGGAAATATAGAAAGTATAGAGGAGTTTAAAGATGTGGTGAGCCTAGCCAGTAAGTTCCTTGTTTGTGGAACCTACAGGGCAGACCTACCCTACGAGAAGGTAAGAGATGTACGGGAAAAGAACAGAAGATTGGGTTTAGGTCTTATGGGAATCCATGAATGGCTTTTAAAGAGAGGGGCTAAATATGAAGTTACCCCAGAACTACATGCTTGGCTAAAGGTATACAAAAATGAATCAAAAAATTCTGCAAACGAACATTGCGATAGACTTTATCTTTCAAAGCCTGTCGCCTATCGAGCAATCGCGCCTACCGGAACTATTGGCATCCTCGCAGGAACTACGACAGGAATTGAGCCAGTTTTTGCTGTTGCTTACAAAAGAAGGTATCTCACAGAAGGAACTAGATGGAAATATGAATACTGTGTTGACGGAACTGCACAGACACTCATTGACAAACTTGGCATTAAGCCTTCCAGCATTGAGTCGGCTACTGATTTGGCTTCTAAACCAGAACAAAGAATTAAATTCCAAGCAGACATACAAGATTACGTTGACCAAAGTATCTCCTCAACAATCAACCTCCCGAAGGCAAACAATACAACAGAGGAAGAAGTTAACGGCTTTGCTAAGATATTGGCGAAACACTCCCCAAGACTCAGAGGATTTACCTGTTACCCAGACGGTAGCCGGGGAGGACAACCAATTACTTCTGTTAACTATGAAGAAGCTATTAAACATAAAGGAGTGGTCTACGAAGAAAACGACCCGTGTGGAGGAGGAGTCTGCGGAGTCTGAAGAAGAGATACGCTCTTGGGTAAAAAACAATATATCTTAGGGTGGGGAATTGGCGTAGGGAGTTTCCAGACAAATACTATGGGGTAGACAATATGGGTTATGGGTATAGGGCAGGTAATTATATTTTTGAAGAACTGCTGAATCAGATCAAACAGTTGAAAGCTGAAAATGAAAAATTAAAAGAAGAGAATGAAAAGTTAAAAAATAAAGAAGAGTCTGCTTTTTCCGAGATCTTAAAGCGAGGAGACTAAACATGAATTGTTGGCATTGTGGCCCTTACTATTATTTAACGTTTCAAGGCGATGAGATGATAGACCATGAACTGTATAACATGGTTACAAGTTTTATTTGCTTTAATTGCGGAACATATTATGAAGCATACTGGCCCAAGATAAACGATTCTCACCCGGAAGAAGAGCCGGAAAGTAAAAAACCTAATCTTAGACTAATAAAAACAGAGGAGAGTGATAACGGTGATGATGTTTGAGCCGATAGATATAATATTCTGGGCATCAACTTTTTATATTTTGTGGCTATTGGGAGAATAAAAAGCACCCAAAGCGAGAGGAACCTTGGGTGAAAACTGTTACAATACTGAGGTAAAGAGATAAATAATTCCGCCTATTAGGGCAACAGACGCTAATATGCCACCTATTACAAATACCATATTGTAAAAAGCCTCGACACGCTCTTTCTGTGCATACACAGCCCTGCGTCTTTCCTCTCTTATTTTCTTCTCCATGTGTAGAAGATCTTGCCAAACCGTCATACCGTAGCGAAAAAGAATAAGCTCTCTGACTTGTTTACGCATTTCAAGGGCTTTCTGTTTTGCTATAACAGAATCAATAGCTTCTTGCTCTACTGATTTACTATTTGTTATTTTTTTAAAAAGAGGTGGCTTCTTAGATCGCTGCTCTGCTTTACTAAGATCGCTCATAGCACCAAACCAAGAGCCTAATTGGGTAGTCATATCCTCTATTTCTCTACCAGTTTCTATCCCCCTTTTTAATATACTGAATGCCTTACTAGCTGTAGTTAGTGCAACTCCAATACTAAGGGGATCCACTCTAGTGGCCCCTCATCTGAAATTTAGAAGACTTTGGTGGCTTTTGTGACCCACTTTGGTGAACAGTAGGCTTTGACGTTTCTTTGTCCGATAGGATGATACCGTTTACCTTGGTGCGTAAGCATCCGAGCATAGTGAGTACATTTGCGAAGGTCTTCAAAATAAATAGGTTGTGATCTCTGTACATTTCCATTTACCAAAACTGTTAATAAAAATACAAGTTTCATTTGTTTGCCGTATTGTGGAACCACCATCCGGTAGCTATATATTTCGTGCCTTCCAGTGGAGGGTTTCCTCTATGTAACCAAGGGAAAGCTGAAGGCCAGATAACCAACCTCCCCGCTTTTGGCTGTATTCTTTGCATTTGATTTAAGAACTCCGTTTCACCGCCTTGGGCCACATCATTTAAATATAATATCCAGACCAATGCCCTGTTTATTGCGTAGGGACTTCCAGATTGTTCACAGTGCCATCTATGGTAGCCTCCAGTAGGCTCCGTTTTTTGTAGCTTTACGTTATATCCTATGACTTCTAGGTCTTCTGTTCCGGGGAAGTCGCCAAGATAATCTGTTAGATAAGGTTGAATTGCTTTGTGTATGGCCCCAGATAACTCTGGGCTATGGTCTTCCAACATGATAGATCTATCGTGCCTACCTGCCTTACCGCCAAATTGTTCTTTACCATTGTGACCGCTCTGCTCTGAAATTTTCTCAAAAGCAGAAACAATTCTTTCCATCACTTCTGGCTCTAGGACATTCTCATATCCCCTGATAAATGAATCCATTTACTTACCCCTCTCATGGTTAGTTTTCTAAAGGATTGGCGAGTAGGTTTCTGAAGCGATATTCTCTTTCTAATAATCTTGCTTCTCGAATAAAAGTCATCAAAGTAGCGTGGCGTTCTGCCCTTACATTGGGATCCATCTGATTTATAGCAATCCTTAATTCTTTTATTTTTCGCTTGCTAAAAAAATTTCTCGGCTTAAATCTTAGCCTCGCTGGATCTTCTGAAAAGAAACTACGCATTTTTTCCTGACTCACCATTGCAGTTTTAATTGATGGATCTTTAAATATTTTCAAAGCCCGTCTTCTATCTCCCGTTAAGGTGACAACATTTTCAAATAGATTCTGAAATGCTTGGTCTTTTACAAAATCTAATTCTAATAAATCTTTATAACTAGAAAGCATGTTCTGGAAGATGTCTCCGCTAGGAGTAACTGGATAATTTTGATTGGTAATTAAAGATTTAAATCCTCGATTAAAGTTGGTGTATTCTGTGTTATAATTTTCAGCAACTTGTTTACCAGCAAAGCCTAACGATGTTGTAATATCGTGGGTTCTTACTGCCATTGCCCCCGGATTCAATCCGTTTTTCTTTAATACCGTTCCAAGCTCTTTTAGGTCTTTGGGTTCAGATGCTTTTTTACCAAAAGAATTTGGATACAATGCCTTCTCAATATCGAGAGGTGTTAAGGGAAGCCCTAGAATATTCTTGTCTGATTTTAACGCCCCCATTTCCTTTGCCGTATCTAGCCCCATTTTAACAAATCCGGGTTGCATGGTTTTATAGAGCTTCGCCATGTCTCCTTCCACTAAAGCAGACGCTGCTGTGTTAGTTAAAGAGGAATCTGTGTAGGGAGCAAGAAAATTTTTAGCTCCTGTCCACATGGCTTTAGACAGTGATTCTTGAAAGGGTTCTCTATTAGCTATTGCTGTTGTTAAAGGAGCAATAACATTTACTAGGGGGGAATATGGATCACTGTAACTTAGATTCACATATTCAACAATATCTCTTCCTTCTTTCTCATATTGATCTGTTATTACCAACGCAGAGTGCTTATCCCAAGGTGGGACACTTTCTCTAAGAGCCTCTATTTTTTCGGTAGTACCATTAGCTTCTGCTATTGCATTCGCCGCCACAAAAGGAGCAGCCGCTACAGCGGGAAATGCCGCTAATCGAGTGGCACCGTTAGAAATTAATCTTGCATTACCTAAAGCAAATCCTTCTTCTAACTCTTCAGCCCCTAGCTTCAGGATATTAAAAACATTCCTGAACATCTCGGAAGGGTACGCAGAAAAATTACCTATCACTGGCATACTTCTAACTAGAGCATGTTCCGTTACGGCAGGTACTCTTGAATAAACAGGCATTATATTCTTTGTATTCCAAGCCGCCTTTTCTGCAAGATAGTTCCCAATAGTAATACTATTAGGCCCACTAAATTGACCTCCTTCAGCACGAGCTTTAAAGTTTCTGAACCTCAAATCTCTTTGGCTTTTAGAGAGGCCTTCCCACACCGCTTTTTCTCTTCTATACTCATTCATATAAGTTAGAACTTTGAAAAAATCATCTGTTCCCCCGTAAAAACCTAGAAACTTTTTATATACCTTGGGGAAAGCTGCAAGTCCAAAAGTGCCAGCCTTTTCTATGAAACCCGGATTTTCATTTATATCTCTACCAAGTCTGGTTAGAATCTGTCCTACATCTATAGACTGCCCTGTTACACCTAACCCTCGCATACTTTTCTGAATGTCTGAGATTTCCCCGCCCGTTAAACCTTTAACAGCATCGGCAAAACCCCTAACCCAACCAACAGGATTACCACTTCCGACCATTGCTAACGAAGCTCCAATAGCATTTCTAGCTATTGTTATGGGACTAAGAACAGTTTTTCCTATTTTAATGACACCTTGAGTCCTACCTGCCGCCCTTCCTATCTGCTCTAAAGCCCAATGCTTGCCCTCAAACAAAGGTCTATATCCTTGGAACGCCTCTATAATTGGGTTTAATCTAGACTGCACATCTTTTGTAGTCCAAGCATTGTCGTATCCAGACTTAGGCTGTAAATCTATTTCTTCCGTTAGTTTAATTAAGTCATCGTTTTTTGTACCCATTATTCTAACTACATCAGAAGTTTGAATAGGAGCTACTCCGTTAGCTTCTCTTGCCTCATTGATAGCTCTGGTGGCTGCTGTTTTAGCGTCCTCTAAAACCTTAATGGGCTTTCCTTCTGGGCTAACCGCATCCATAGATCGAAGTTTAGGATTGACAACAGCTAATCCTCTATCGCTTAAACTGTTAACTAGCCCTGTTCCCAATCTGATTCTTTCAGCCCTGTTCATTATTCCATCAATAGACTGCATTACTCTCTGGCCCGGACTATAGTTCTTTCCCCATATTTTTTGTATGACTTCGGGTATTTCTTTTCTAGTTTCAATCGTGCTTTTTATACTACTATAGCCGCCTTTTTTAGGCTTATACAAATGTTCTGCTATCTTGTACGCCGCATCATATATTTTTTTATCCGCTTTAATAACAGGCTTGCCTTTGTTGCCCATCCCGACAAAATCACTGTGAGAGATACCTCTTGCAAAACTCTTGTCTTTTAGCTTCATGTTTGCAAACCATTCTGGATCACCGGAAATAAGATCAACCACTTCTTGCAATACTGTGGGATGCTTAGTTATAAATTTTTTAAACGGAACTTTTCTTTTGTCTACTTGGAAAGCCTCATATACAAATCGAGCGTAATCATTGTTTCCGTCTATTTTCTTCAGCAATTCTTCCCCTATGCCGGGGGTACTTTTTATATAATTTTGCGCTCTTTCTATAAGCTGTTTGCTTTTTAAAGCAGACTCTAAAACTTTGGGGTGGAGTTTCACTTCGCTGGGATCTATCAGCCCGTCAAACAAATCATTGATTTGGGAGATTGCCTCATTTGAATCTTTTTTATGGTGACGATTTATTGTCTTTTCAAGATGCGCTCCCATGCGTTGTGCGGCAGCTATAAAATCTTTACTTTCTCCTTTAAACCTTTCTGCTAATCTGTTTGAGATAGCGTCATTTGCTGTTTTAGGCAATAGATTATTTTTAACCCACTGGGATCCTGCTTTTTTTGCTAGATCTGTTTCCATCATAACACTGGCCCCTTTGGTTGTTGTCCCTAAAGCTACGCCAGTTACTCCACCTAACGCTACAGAAAATGGCCCTTCGATAATACCAGACATGATAGCTTCCGCTTGATCTATAGAGGTACTTCTTCCCAGAGCAATATCATTCTCCTGTTTCTTCACACTACGATAACCCCCACCTGCACCAGCGATAACGCTCTCTGCTGCCGCCGCAGATAATACAGGTCTAGTTGTAGCTAACTTAATCTTATTCTTTAAGTACCCTTTAACCCCTTCTTTAGCAGTTTGTTTTGCAGCTAAAGTAGCCCCACCAGAGAAGCCAAAAGTTGCACCGCCTCCGACAATACCAACCGCCGTGATTGGATCAGTAATTCCAGCCAAGAAGTAATCTTTAATTACATCAAAAGCTGGTGCGCCTCCTTCCTCATAAAAATCTGGCATACTATCTATCTTATCAAAGACATTCTTAACACCCCTTATTAGGTCTGGATTCGCGTTTTCAATACCAGACTTTAAGTCGTAAGTGTCTACTATATTGCCTTCATAATATCTTTTTGCCGTTAAAATTTTGTCTAATACTTCTTTACGAGATTCATCATTGTCTTCAAAGAGGGCTGGTTTATCTCCCATAGCAGGTAAAAACCTAGTGCCACCATCAATTAAAAATTGATCGTCATATTTTAAGCTATCGTAAGTAATATTATTTGCCATGTTATCTAAAATCCCTTATTGTTGTCCTCCAATTCCGATCCCAGATCGTCTAACCCGCACACTTGTGGGCTTAGGAGAATCTAAAATTTCGAGAATATCTCGTTGCCGAGTTAGATTCTTCATCTTTTCTTGAAATCTCTGCGTTTTTGGTGGCCCCGCATTTGGGTTTACTTTAGGAGGGCCAGAAATTATTTTACTCTGCCTTGTCCCTGCTTTTTGTATAGATTTTATTTGTATATCTTTAATATATTGCTGGACTGCCTTCCTTACGTTCGGATCTTTGGAAGCCTCATTAAATTTTTTAGCCGTTTTTGCTTTAAGTAAAATTCTTCCCGCAGGGATTGCGCTTAAAGTTCCTACCAAATTTGCTACAGCTACTTCTTTAAGCGTAATTACTTCTTCTTGATTGGCCCTTCCATAGTCAGTTTTGAGAATAGAATCTCCAAATGTATCTATACGGTTTAGAAAATTTGTACCCATATCAGATACATTAGCTGGCAAATTTTTCATAAACTCTACAGAAACTTCTTTTGCTTTTTCGCTAGCTCCCGGCCCTTTCCCTACAATTGTGGGTTCTTTTAAAATATTTTTCCATGTATCCGGGGCAGTTATATCTTGCCATGCACCAGAAACCTTTTCTGCAACAGAAGAACCTAAGTCTAATGCCTGTTGTCTTACTTGCGTAGCTACCTCACCTATAGGAGGTAAGGCTGATCTTCTAGTATCTCTGACTTGAGGAGAAGTTGGATCTTGCGGAGCAGATCCCGCAGCATCTAAAGTTTGGCGACCTGCCAGCGCAGCCGCTACTTCGACAGGGCGGCCCGTCGCCGTATTCATAACGGCATCTACTACTTGAGCAGAGGTTGGACGAGTAGCATCTAAAAATGGAGTCGCTTTTTCGTAGATATCCGCCCCCGTACTAACCAGCTTATCCATATAAGGGGCTATCCCTACCCTCATATCCTTATAAGCATTTATCGCATCGCCTATAAGCTCGTCACCAAAACTACTATCTACGTCCTCTGCATTAAGATTTACGGCTTCTTGCTTAAGATCTTGTGTCCCTACAACCTCTGTTACGGTTGATGTTGTAGGTACACTTCCCCGCTTATCTACTAGGTTGCTTAACATTCGATCTACTACATTTCCTCTATCAACGCTAGGGACGGGTGTTTGCCCACCTGTGACAGTGGATGTGTCGGCTTGATCTCCACTAGCTATCTTGTTGCGTTTCTCATCCGCTGTATCGCCTCCTAATATTCCTATAGAAGCAAGTGCAGTCTGATAGTTTGCGCCATATTGATCCCTTAGACTTTCTGCTTGCGCTAACTTATCTTCAAGCTCCTTAGGGACGGGTGCTTGCTCACCGACCAATGTGTTTATTTGGCTTTGAAGACCAGTGACAACCTTATCCGCACGATCATAAGCACCTCCATAAGCATCTACTGTCTCCATATTAGCTCTTCTAGCTTCTTTATCAGCCGCCACTTTTGCCGCATATCTCTCACTTCCGGGGGCTTCTATAAGATTGCCAACATCACTAGTTAATTGGCTCATAAGATTCATTCTATTGTTAAATTTATTCCACCTTTCCGCCGTATTTTGTGCTGTACCCAGATTGGCAGTTCTTGTAGCATACGAAGAATCTGGCCCTGCGCCCCATCCTACAAATCTAACCATGCTATTTCTCCCCGCTATAAATTTTACTTCGCATCCAATTTCTGATTACGCTTTGTAATTTAGGTTTATCTCTCAACCATTCTGCTATAGGTTTAGCATAAGTGTTATAAAATTTTCTAAACCATTTTGGAGCCATGTCTTCTTTCCAAACATAGAACGCAACCCACTCTGGATTTTCTTCCCCAAATACAAGCCTAGCAACATGACACATTCCTAAAGTAGCTCCAATATTTGCTATTTGTCCTCCGTAACCAAGAATCTTATCGAGAGTGCTTGGGCCGCCACCTCTTCCGGGTTGAGACATCATCCATTCAATGTATGGGCTTTGCGTTTGTCTAAGACCCTCTAATTTATTTAAATCAAAGCCAGCAATAGCATCGTCTAATCCTAACCCCATTCCTAATTGAGTCATTTGGTTTTGTCCTAATCCAAATATATTAGCAACGCCAGCGTTATAAGCGTCCTGTCCCGCTCTAGCCATATTCAATCTACCTTGTTCTAGCCCTTGCGCTCCAGAAAGCATACCTTGAAGCGTACCTAATTCCCTATTGAATGCGTCCTGCGCTCCTCCAAATGCACCTATTCTAAGTTTCTGGTTAGCTAAAGCGTTAGCTCCTGCTAAGGCTCCTGCACCCGCATATGTAGAAGAACCGCCGCCACTGCCTCCAATTAAACTAGCGAGGTTAGAATTTAAGGCTGCTGTATTAAGATTAGCCTCTCCTCCCGCCGCTCCTAAAAATAGGTTTTCTAAATCTTGTCGAGTATTGTAGCTAGAAGGCCCAAAACCTTCGTAGGCTTGTCTTAATGCGTCCGAATCATCAGTTGCTTGGTTTAATTGATTTGTCATCAAATCGCCCCAAGCTGTCATTTGATCTTGCGCCCCCGCTAATATTCCTTCCCCAACTGGAGATAAAGTAGCAGTTCCACCTTCTGTAGTTCCCATAACAGTGCTAGTAGGCGTTGTGGGATATTCTAAATCTGAAATCTGCCCAGAAAGTTGGTCAGTATACTGTCCATATTCTTGAAGAAAATTATCTAATCTATCCTTTTTGTTAGGGATAGTTGTAGGTAATGCCCATCTGTTGTCAAAAAATTCAGGTTGTTGTGTGTTGGGGTTAATCGAGTTTTTTGGAGATCCTACAATATATCTTTCAGGATCTAATCCTATAGATTGCATTCTATTGTTTATCTTCTGTTCTAAATCTTTATTCAGAATCCCCTCTGGAAGCACACGTTCTCCTGTCCTAACGTGAGCTAACGTATTGTCGCCATTACGCCCAAGTTTTGCGAATTTGCCTAGATTAAACATGTGCTAACTCCTATTATCTAACTATACTATAGTCGAAGCGAAAAGTGCCTGTAGCACTAGTCCCGACAGTAATGTGTATTCCATTTTCCAGTTTAATTCCATTTTCAAAATCAAACGAGGTATTAATTCCTGTACTTGCTTTAATATCCAATATCATGTTTCCACCGGAACCATCTCTAATTTCAAAGTCTTCTGTTGCAGTTGCAGTTACACAGTGTATTTTATACAAGATAACAGGACTAGTTGTGATTGCGCTAGTACCTGTACCGTGTGCGAATAGGGTATACTGCACATCATTATAATTTACTTGTCCCATTATATTCTCCTAGTTTGCGTTAATTGTTTTTCCCAATAGTACGACTTCTTCTTCATTTATTTTGTCAGAATTTAATAGAGCTTGCTCTCTTGCTCTATGAAATTGTAAGGTAGCGACTGTAGCGTTTTGTACGCTTTCGACTACCTCTTTTCTCATTTGAGAAATTTCTTCTGGAGCGGTGCTTGCTTGTTTAATTACGTCAATCATCATAGCTTGCATCATAGTAAATCCGCATCCCTTATTTACCACAGATTCCCCTGTTAATTTATCTGTCCAAATGTGTTCTGACCATAAAGGACACCCATCTTCTTCCATAGATTGAGGACATTTTTTACAATTAAAAGCATTTTTAAATTTTTTAGGGGTGATGTAATTAACTTTCATATTTAATTTTTAGAGCAAATAAAGGTGTTAACATATGCTGGACGATAGTTTCCATTAACCATCGTACCGCCTTGGACTGTCGTATTTACAGTCATAGAAGTGCTTGGAGGATTACTCGTTACATTTGTATTTGCATTTCCCGTATTTCCGCTTGCGGGATTATCTGTATTTGGTAAACTGTTTGGATTACCGGAATTACCACTTACATCAATAGAAGAAGTATTACTTCCGTATTGGCCCCCTCCTCCAACATTAATCCCATTGGTTAGAGTAATTTTATAATTACCATCACTGTGAGTATGATTATTTATTGCGTGAACGTGATTGCCTATAGAGTGGGTGTGGTTTAATGTGTGCGTATGATTTGGCAAATTTCCAGAGGAAGCTAAAGTTAATTCTGTGCCACTAATAGTCCAATTTCCTGCCGTAGATTCTGTTGCAGCGTTTTGAACTACAAGAACCCTGTCATCATATGTTGTAACTAAAGTCCATCCAGTAGGAGCAGCCGTTCCGACAAAAACCATTTTAGTTCCAGATTCAAAAGAAGATTCTGTTTTTGTGGCTATAGCAGTAGCAATAGCATTTAACTCTCCGTCCATGTCTGCACCAGAAATAATTTTTTCTGCGTCTCCTGTATCTAAACTGTCTTTGACAGTAAAGTTTTGTGTTCGAGTATAATTTGCCATAATTACCTGCCTTCTCTTCCTATTTTTAAGAATAAAGAAATTTGATCTAAGGCTACTTTATAGCCATTTGAATTAAAGGAAACACCAACTCGTAGACTTCTTCCAGAGCCGGAAGCGGATTGAGTTAAATTTACAACATTAACTGATCCTCCTCCCCATTCACCAACATTAAATTCAGATCCTTCCGTACCCGCTCTTGCAATAGAAGCATCTCTAGCAAGAACAGCATGTTCGTTAATATCATCTCCTGCCGCATTTACCACAAAATACTGGCTTCCTGCGGCATGTGTTGCTCCTGCATTAATCGTAGCACTTCCGCCTAGATTATCTGAAGAGTTAGTTCCAGAAGCAGTTACCTCTGAGCCAGAAGTGTTTATTGCTTTAAATTGAAAAGTAGTGGGACTAGACATTGCTGTAATTTTATGCGTTTTATTTAGTACTGCCCCTACCATATTATTTCCTAAACCGTCATCTGCTCCTGCAATAGTAATAAGATCTCCAATTTTTAAATTAGTTGCTCTATGGACAGTAGCAGATCCGCCTCCACTTCCATCAGAATCACTTCCGCTAGCAGTAGCCGTTGCCGTAAATGCAAAATGTGTTGCATCTGCGGAGGAAACAATTACATGGTCTTTGTTTAAAACTGCTGCGGTTATATTTCCACCTAAACTAGAAGCACCTTCTATTCTAACTGTATCTCCAACATTAAAAATATGAGCCGCACAAGTAACTGTAACTGTTGTACTTCCGTTTGTTATATCAAAATTAGAAATATCTAATCCATCTCCTAATTCTCTAGCAACAATAGTTACGGTAGAACTTCCACTAACACAAGCAGAGTCAACAATAGCCACTGCATTTACCGCTCTAGTACAACTATTTAAAGTTGGAATAGAATCACTATCAAAGGTTATGCCGTCGTATCTGATTATTTCGTTGTCTATTTTTATTGTTCCACTATTATTGTCATGGCTAACTGCTACTCCCGTAGATCCCGTCATAGCTAATTTAATGTGATGCGAGGCAGCAGACAAAACTATACTAGTAGCTGTTGCGTTTATTTCGGCTCCAATTGTAGATTTTATAGAATCAGTATCGGTTTCGTAACTAACATTAGTAAGCCCAATTAAATTATCTAGAACTCTTGAAGTATAGGGAACAAGTAAATAACCTCTTCCCGCAGAAGTTTCAGTAGAAATATCTCCTGAAGGAATAGATACAGCAGAAGTCGTTGCAGTAGAAGTAGATTTAATCTCTATTCTATTTCCAACATTCCAAGGTTGAAAGTCTACAGTATTTGGTTCTGCGATAGATACCGTAACGTCATTATCTCCTAACGTAGCGTCTGCATTTATTGCTGTAGCTAGAGCAGAAGCGATTGCTTCTTTGTTATTGTAAGTTGCGGCGGCTAAATTTATAGTTCCCGATGTTGTACCATTAACGTCAAGTTTAAATGGAGCATTATGCGGAAGAACATAAGGATATTCTATGTCTGTCATATCTACGCCACATCGCAAATATCCTCGATCATAGCGAGAACTCCATTCTGCTTTAGTGCCGGGGGCCGACCTACTGTCAGATAAACCTTGACTTAATAACATAGTAGTAGAAGTATTTCCGCCTTCAGAAAATTGAGCGTTTAATGTTATTTCATCCGTAGACTGTCCTTCTATAGTTGCTCCAAGTTTTTTCAAAACTTTTAAATTAGAAGTATCTAAATCAAATGGGTTACTTAACCAAGTACAAGTATATGCTTCTCCATTATCTAAGTATCCATTATATTTTCCGATACGTCCATAAGAAGCTAAGTAAGTTTCTCCTTCATGGTAACAAAAACTGTACCAACTAGTGTCCATATACCTAGTGGCTCTAGTAGGGATATTGGGATCAAGCGAAGCTAAATCAAAAACCCATATATTTCCTGAAGGAGCTTTTAACCAGTATTGCCCTTCTTCTGGATCATAGTTACTCCTGACCTGAGTTAAAGCACTCTCAGAGGCGGCAACATCCTCCATTAATTGTCTACGAACTAAAATAGAAATATCTGATAATTCTACTTTATCTCCAGATTGAATAACTTGCCTAAGAGAGCGCACTCCAGTTGCCGAAAGAAAATACAAGTCATTACCTATAGTTTGAATACTATCAGCCGCAATACAACCTACACCCTGTATAGCCATATTAATTGAAATATTCGCTACATTATCTGGATTTTCATATA
>VTLG01014943.1_pt1 | contig 20904 bp, 21 predicted proteins | sample 4694571 | NCBI WGS metagenome assembly VTLG01 (sample SAMN12604809, study PRJNA352737) | marine metagenome | biome: ENVO:00000447; feature: ENVO:00000209|ENVO:00000569|ENVO:01000036; material: ENVO:00002151; isolation source: viral sequences binned using virsorter ... | reverse complement strand
AAGAAGACCACCAGCATTCAATGGTGAAAAATTTACCGTACAGAACAATGGCCCAGGTGTTCCTGTTGATGTAAAGATTAGTAGAAGCGGAACGGTGTTATATAATGCGTCTCTTAAATTTACTAGCGCATTTTACATATACCAAGGAACAGTGGATTCATTTTTTAAAACACCAGGCACTATGAAAAAGATAAATGAATTTTTTGGATTTGATGGCACACAGATGGGTAAGGGTTTTGGTAAAGAGTATTTTGTAGTAACAGACCCTCGTAAACCAGGTAAGGTAAAAAGTAATCTAGCAAGTATTATCGCACAAGGACTAGGCGATACAATGTTGCTTGTTAATAAAGTTTCCAAAGGTCGTAATTATGTTCACTATGTAAAAGGTAAAAGACACAAAGTCTCAATAGGTAATATTAATGATGATGTATATACCTATCCTATAAAAGGACAAAGAAAATATGCAAACATAAAAGTTGACGCTACAATCAATGGCGACCCGTATCAAGTAGAGTTTCAATTTAGAGGCACGACACCAACCGACACAGGTCCAAGATATTTGAGGGTTAATTTAAAACACAGATAATATGTTAAGTTGGTTTCTCTTTGGAATACTTGTAGGATTGTGTATAAGGTGTATTTGTCAACCTCATAAAAATGAGGAAGAAAAATTTAAAGACCCTTGGAATTGGACTTCATTTGGTGGCGGTGGATAATAGTGATAAATTGGACCAAAAGAAAGTGGAAACAATTTAGAGAGTGGAATACAGTTGACCATTGGATTGATCTAATTGTAGATGTTGGTTTAATTGCATTTGATGTGTTGGCTAGTCCAGTTTTGATACTTGTTAGATTTATTAGATTTTTCTTCAATAGATATGTAAACGGTTATATTAAAAATTTTCTTAAATGGTTCGCACATAAGGTACTTCGTTTATAAATAATTTTACCACACCACGAGGGGTGAGTTCCTCCACATATAACTCACCTCTCACTTAATTAATGTTTAGTATTTACGAAAAGATAATAGGATATTGTTTACTAGGTTATATGGGTTATATAATAGTCTGTATGATACTAGGTACTTTTGATATTATCTAATTTGGTACAATCGGATTGAATCGAACAATCAACTTCTGCGCCACAAGCAGATGTTTTACCTTTAAACTACGATTGCTCTTTAATGAATATAAGTGTAAACTAATCCTATGATAGTGATTGCTGACAACACTAGATTAGTAGTAATCAATGCGGCTTCTTTCCACATTACAGAAACGATTAACCAGGTCAAACCCCCAGCTAATGTAAATAGAGGTCCCGCAGGATAGATTGCGAGAGAGTTGGCGCCGACACCAATCATTAAGAATGCTGTCGCCACCCACTTTAAATATTTGTCCATTACTCGGTTACCACCGACATTAGATCAAATGGCACACGCCATTTCGCACCATTGCTGTTCACAACCGCTTTTACACGACCAAACTTCTCAATGATACCCATACGCTTTTGACCATTGGCTCTACCAAAAGTCACTTTAGTGCCTACCTTAAACTGATCAGCCTTGACACTCTTTAAAGTCTGTTCAATAATAAACAGATGTTCAGAATGACTAGGTTCCTTAATCCATTTAAGGATTTTAGGTAAGTCGTTAAATTTAAGATCACTCATATAGTCCTCCTTTAATTATGCTCTTAATCTTCTTTGGCTATCCATATACAATGGACCAGTCCAGTTAATATAATAATTACCAGTCAATACATTACCTCTTGCTGCGTTTAAAGATGGTTTGTTATAACCAGCAGGTTTCAATATATCACCTTTTTTAAGATGTCCAGAGTCTTCTTTCATAATAAAAGCGAAAACACCTTTATCCTGTACAACCTTAATGTACTTTTTACCAGCAGTTATCTTTGTTTTACTATCATATGATTTAAGTTGTTCATCACCATAAGAACCTGGTACTATTTCTTTTTTACCATTAGAAGTATGAAACCTCTCATAGTCAGCTTTGGCACCACTCATCATATTTGAGATACCTTCATCTAAAGTCTTCGCAGACCAATTAACATTTATAGTCATTAGTAGTCCTCCTTTGATTGTAACATTAATGTTAAAATACCTGTTGAAATACCAACAAGAAACATCACAAAACCAACAAAATAATTGTCAGCTTCTACAGCACCTGTGGCACCTACCATACTCATTATACAAACAACACATAAAAATGTTGCAATATATTCTCTCATTTTATTCATAGTATATCCCCTTATATTGCGTAGTCTTCTATTAATTCACCGTCTTGTGCTAACGCTTCACAAGTGGCATAATCTACATCACTGATAGCGTTATCTTCACTACCAACCATGTATTCAACATTTTTTTTCATTATATCATCTTTTGATGATTTTTTTGTTTTATTTTTTTTCATAGTGTTTTTCCTTTTCATATGCGTATATAATATAGGGTATAAATACAAAAGTACAGAGAAAAAATGGTAAAAAATGGTTAAAAAACCCTTATTTTTCAACATTTTTTTGGTTTTTTTGTTCTTGGTTTGTTCTAATTGTTCAAAAAACCTGATAAATTGTGATATTTTTCCTAATTTTAAAGAAATTGACTACAAAGATTCGGAAACTAGAAAAAGAATCGGTAGATTTTTAAAAGATGGCGAAGTATATGCGCATTTTAAGTGTAATTTTTAACGAATAAATAATTACATGAAAAAATATTGTTTAAATTGTGGAAATGAAGAACACAATGGACCTTTATATAGAGGTGAAAAAGATTATGATGGTCGAAAATACAAAATTTTAATATGTGGGCATTTTAGACAAGAAGAAAAAAAAGTAAAATTAACAATACCTGAAGATTTATTTAATGGAGCGTAATAATAATGGCAAAAATGAGAAAATTCCTGTTTTGGAACGAAGCAGGTGAAGAAAAAGAAACGGAACAATTAAGTTTAAAGAAAGCAATAATGTCCGTACAAGGCAATTTCAAAGATAAAATGATAAGTGTTGAATATATTAGTAAAAAAGGCAAAGAAATGTGTCATAGTATTTTTATTCCTATTGGAAGAAAGATAAAACAAGATATGGTCAAAGAAAGACGAATGGCAGCCGCTAAAGCTAAACGAGAAGCAAGAGATAAAAGTAGATATGCCCGCAATTTCTCGTAAAGGCGATAGTTTAAGTACAGGTCATATATGTGTAGGTACAACCACACTTGATACACCAGGACAATCCACTGTTAGAGCTAATAGTATATTAATCGCTAGAGTAGGTGACCCCACAGTCGCCCACCCCTTTCCACCTAACCCTCCATGCGCAGATCATGTTGCGAATGTAAACGCAGGTAGTGGTACGGTTAGAGTATCAGGCGCCTTTGTAGCGAGAATTGGTGATAGTGCGGATGCTGGGGCAATGACCTCAGGTTCTTCAAATGTTTTCTCTGGTTAGTGTATAAATATTGGTATGGCCAACTTAAACGCAACTAATAATAGTAAACGAGCTACCAGAATATACAAAGATTTAGATTTAGACTTTGGTAGAAATACCGTTACAAATGATGTTAATAAGTTGACTGATGTTGAATCAGTAAAAAGAAGTGTTAGAAATCTAATTAATACTAATCACTTTGAGAGACCTTTCCACCCAGAGATTGGCGGAAATATTAGAGCATTGTTATTTGAATTAATGACACCTTTAACAGCTCTAAATTTACAAAGAAAGGTTGAAGAAGTTTTAAAAAACTTTGAGCCTAGAGCAAATGTTACACAAATTTTAGCTGATCCTGATATTGAGAGAAATGGTTATAGACTTGAAATTAAATTTTATGTAATAGGTATACAAAATCCAATAGTAGTAGAAACATTTTTAGAGAGATTAAGATAAGATGGCAAGTAATAAATTAGAAGTATCACAATTTGATTTTGATGATGTAAAATCAAATTTAAAATCATTTTTACAAAGTCAATCAGAGTTTCAGGACTACGATTTTGAAGGATCAGGTTTCGCAGTTCTATTAGATTTACTTGCATACAACACACACTACCTAGGTTTCAATGCTAATATGTTAGCAAATGAAATGTATCTGGATAGTGCAGATGTTAGAAAAAATATTGTATCAATCGCAAAGATGTTAGGTTACACACCAACATCACCAAAGTCACCAAACGCAACTATTGATGTCACTCTAAATAATGTGACTGGTAATCCAGCAACTGTTACGGCAGTAAAAGGCACAGCATTTACAACCACAGTTGATGGTGAAACTTATCAGTTTGTCACTAACGCATCAGAAACTATTTCACCAGTTGCAGGTGTTTATAAGTTTTCCAATTTATCTATCTTTGAAGGAACGCTTGTTACATTTAAATATACAGTGGATAGTGCAGATGTTGACCAAAGATTTATCGTACCAAGTGTTAATGCAGATACAACTACACTAAAAGTTTCAATACAAAATTCCTCTAGTGATACTACAACTAGCACATACACATTAGCGACTGGAGTAACAAGTTTATCAGCAACATCTAAAGTTTATTTTTTACAAGAACAAGAAGATGGTAAGTTTGAAGTTTATTTTGGTGATGGTGTATTAGGTACAGAATTATCAGATGGTAATGTTGTAATACTAGAATATGTTGTTTCTAATAAAACTGAAGCAAATGGCGCAAGTTCTTTTTCACTATCAACTAACATTGGTGGGTTTACAGATGTTTCTATTACCACGGTTTCAAATGCTCAAGGTGGCGCAGAGGCTCAAACAAAAGAGTCAATTAGATATAATGCACCACTACAATTCTCAGCTCAAGATAGAGCGGTGACAACTAGTGATTACGAGAGCCTAGTTCAATCAATATATCCCAACGCTCAATCAGTTTCTGCTTGGGGTGGTGAAGATGAAGAAAATCCAGTTTATGGTGTAGTTAAGATTGCTGTCAAAGCGGCATCAGGTTCCGTGCTAACAAATACAACTAAAACAGATATTGTTACTCAATTACAAAAATATAATGTTGCTTCAGTAAGACCAGAGATTGTTGATCCCGAAACTACAAAAATATTATTAACAAGTAATGTCAAGTTTGATGAGAAAGCCACAACTAAAACAGCGAACACTTTAAAATCAGATGTCTTAACAACAATAACAAATTACAATACAAACACATTGACACAATTTGATGGAGTGTTTAGATATTCAAAACTGACAGGTTTAATTGATGGTACAGATAGTTCAATATTATCAAACATAACAACTTTAAAAATTAGAAAAGATTTTACACCTACATTAGCGTCATCTACAAAATATAATGTTTACTTTAGAAACGCATTATTCAATCCACACTCTGGTCATAACGCAGCGGCTGGTGGTATATTAGAGACTTCTGGTTTTAAAATATCAGGTGATAGTTCTACAGTTTTCTTTTTAGATGATGATGGACAAGGTAATGTAAGACGATATAGTTTCTCTGGCGCAACGAGAGTTTATGCAAATGAAACTCAAGGAACAATTGACTATTCTACAGGCGCAATAACTATAAACTCTTTGAGTGTGTTAAGTGTAGAAAATATTAGAGGCGAAGCTTCTACAAAAATAGAATTAACAGTAGTACCTCAATCAAATGATATTGTTCCAGTAAGAGATCAAGTATTAGAAATAGACATAGCCAATTCATCTATCACCGTTAGTGCAGATGCTTTTGTTGGTGGCTCTTCTGACGCAGGAGTAGGGTACACGACAACAAGTAGCTACTAATGGCCAAGTTCACTAAAAAAATAACTAACCTTATAGATCAACAAGTACCAGAGTTTGTACTTAGCGATCACCCTAAATTTTTAGAATTTGTAAAAACATATTTTAAATTTATGGAGTCAGCAGAGATAATTGTTGACAACATAGAATTAACAGATGGTATAAGATTAGAAACAGAGACAGCACAAGAAAATAATTTAGTATTAAACGCTTCAAGGTTAGACACAGATAGAACATCATTAGATGCTGGTGATAAGATACTTTTAGAAGATACTGGATTTGGTAAATTTCAAAGAGGTGAGATAGTTACTGGAAGCTCATCAAATGCAACAGCAACTGTTTTAACAGAAGATTTAGATAATAATAGATTATTCATATCAGCACAAGATAAATTTTTAAAAGATGAAACTATAACAGGTGGAACATCTGGCGCAAGAGCGACCATATCTAATTATAAACCTAATCCTGTTACTAACATACAAGAATTATTAAACTTCCGTGATCCTGATAAAGCGATCTCAAACTTTTTAACTAAATTTAGAAATGAGTTCTTAAACACATTACCAGAAACTTTAGATAATGGTGTTGATAAAAGAAAACTAATTAAAAATGTTAAATCCATTTATAGAGCAAAAGGTACACAAAGAGGACACGAAGTATTTTTTAGATTTTTATTTAATTTGGATTCAGAAACTTTCTATCCTAGAGAGCAAATGTTGAGAGTATCAGATGGTCAATTTGATACTAAAAAAATATTAAGAGCAATCGCCTCAGTAGGTAATACAGCAGATTTAATTGGTAGAACAATCACAGGTCAAACATCAGGCGCAACTGCGATTGTAGAAAATGTATTTAAATTTCAAATAGGTGCCAATGAAGTATCAGAGTTTATTTTAAATGAAGAAACAATATCTGGTGGTCCATTTGTCACTAGTGAAGAAATTAGAGGAACAGCGACAGATGAATCAGATACAAATATAAAAGCAGATATAACAGGCATACCTAATATAGTTACGATTACAAATGATGGTGGTTTGTTAAGTGCAAGTGATGCGATAACTTTAACAGGTGGTGGTCAATCAGCAATCATACAGGTTGATAATGTGGGATCAGGTGGTATCACAGAGGTATTAATAGATGACGCTGGTTCTGGTTATGCGATTGGTGATGATTTAACATTTACAACAACTGGAACAAATGGTGGTGGCGTCACAGCAAAAGTATCTGTTGTTAATGGTGGTATTACACCAGAGAGTGGAACATCTGGAGCAACATCAACAGATCATATTGTATTAGAAGATGAAACCGTAAGAGGTGATGTATATACTGGAAACAAAATTGTACAAGAAGCTGGTTCAGGAAGTGAAGATATTACAGATATTAGAATTATAAACTCTGGTAGTGGATTTACATCTTTACCAACAGCAGTCGTATCAACAGGTAGTGGAGGTAGTGGTGCTAAAGTTATACCTTATGGTGCAGAGATAGGTAGATTACTTAACACTAAAAAAATTGAGACTGGCGCAGGTTATGAAGCGTCACCTAGTCCAACTTTAAGTCTACCAAGTACGATTATTGTAAAAGATAAATCTGTAGGTAATTTTACAGAAGATGAAACTATTTCTGGTTTAGATAGTAGTTCATCAGCGATAACTGCAACATTTGTATCTTTTGATAGTGATAATAATTTATTGGTAGTAAAAGACGCAACTGGTGAGTTTGCTGAGGACACAACAATTACAGGTGCATCTTCAGAGATAACAGCAACAGTTTTAAAAAATGATTTAGCGACAGCGACTATCACAGTTGGCGCAGTTGTTGATACTGCAGGTGTATTCTTAAATGAAGATGGTCATTTATCAGAAACAACAATGAGAATACAAGATAGTTTATACTATCAGGATTTCTCATATGTAATTAAAGTTGGTCGTTCAATTAATGACTGGCGAGATAGTTTTAAAAAGACAATGCACACTGCTGGTTTCTATTTTACTGGTCAAGTAGATATGGCGACACAGGTTAATAATAGAATTAGAAGCTTTACAGGTGTTAATAGTGGTATTGTATTTGACCCAGGTGCTGATCTAGTAATTAATACTCTATTCTCAACTATCTTTGGTAGAAGATTAGGTACGATAGATGATGGTACTACTTTAAGAGGTACACCAGAATTAGGTGTTGATCCAGACTTTAATGATTCAACGACAGAACACTTTACTACAAATACAAGAGATATAACACTAAAAAGAGAGACTAAACTTTCATTTAGATCAGGTGGTAATAATATAACAATTAGAGGGTTGACAAACACTTTTGGATACGCATATTGTGGCCCTACATTTAACACATTAAATAGATTTGCGTTATCACACTTTACAGGTAGTGGTGGTAGGGCAGTTGTGACATCTACTGGTGGTGCTTCTGATAGTACGGTGACCACATCAATATCACCAATGAGATTAGACAACTACGCTAATTTAAGATTGACAGGTACTTATAACACATCATTAGACGGCGAGATAGTACAATTTAGAGATATAACAACAGATAGATTAAAAACAAATCTTGCGCTACCTACAGAAATAACAGAAAAGGATTTATAGTAAGCGTATAAATATAATTAGAAAAAGAGGAAACAATGCCAGCAATTATAACAAACAAATTTAGAATCCACAATCAGGAACAATTTGTGGAATCATTTTCAGAATCGTCTGCCAATGTCTATTATTTAGGTATAGGTAGACCACAAGCATTCGCCACTTCTACAAGAGGCGATTTAAGAACAGATAATGAGGGGACAGATGCGGCCCCATTAACACCCGTAGATTCAATAGGAGACGAATTTTATCACTTTGACGATTTGCTGGCAGCAAAAAGAGTGACAAGTTCTGATGTATCAATCGCAATTCCTCGAAGAAACTGGGCAACTGGTACCGTTTATGATTATTATAGACATGACTATGGTAATAGAATAACTGGTGGTACAACCACACAGGCAGCCAATAGTGGTGCGACTAATCTATTTGACGCAACTTTCTATGTAATGAGTTCAACTTTTAATGTGTACAAAGTTTTAGATAATAATGGTAATGCTGCTTCAACAGTGGAACCTACTGGAACATCTACATCTATATTAACAACTGGAGATGGTTATAAATGGAAATATATGTACACACTTTCTGCGTCTCAACAAGCAAACTTTTTATCAACAGATTTTATGGCAGTCGCAACAAACTCAACGGTGAGTTCAGCTGCAGTTGATGGCGCAATCAACATAGTAAAAATTAAGACAGCTGGTTCTGGTGGAACAAATGGAACACATGCTAGTGTTCCAATTAGAGGTGACGGATCAAGTGGTGTATGCAGTGTAACCGTATCTGGTGGTGCAGTGACAGCAGTCACGGTAACTACTCCAGGAACAGGATATACATTTGCTTACATTAGAAATGCTGATATTGTATCAGCTGGAGCAACAAGTTTATCAGGCGCTGAATTAGATGTTATCATTGAGCCAAAAGGCGGACATGGCTTTAACGCAATAAAAGAATTAGGCGGCTTTTTTGTAATGATGAACACCAACTTTGAAGCTGGAGAGACTTCAAACTCTGGTGACTTTACTACTGCAAACGATTTTAGAAAAGTAACATTAATGAGAGATATTAACTCTGGTGGTTCTGCTGCAACGGCAACAACTTTGAGAAATACAAAAGCTATATTATTAACTGGATCACCTGGGACTTTTACGGTTGATGAAGAAATTAATCAAGCAACAACTGGCGCAGTAGGTAAAGTGGTAGAGTTTGACTCAACTAATAATATTTTATATTACATACAAACAAGATTTAATGATGAAGGTGTAGATAGTAATGGTAATCTAACAGCATTTTCAGGTGCGAATACGATTACAGGTCAATCTTCAAGTGCCACAGGCACACCATCAACCTCATCAACTACGGTTGATAGCGTAGTGTTTACAAGTGGTTATAATGCTGGTGAAATTAATGCTGATACAGGGGATATTATGTATGTTGAAAATAGAGCACCAATTACAAGAGCTGCTGACCAAACAGAGAATGTCAAACTGATAATTGAATTTTAGAGAGGAATAAATGCCAAGTCCAACTGACTTTAATCTCTCGCCTTACTTTGATGACTTTAGCGAAAGTAAAAAATTTCATAGAGTCCTCTTTAGACCAGCATTTGCTGTACAGGCAAGAGAATTAACACAATCACAAACAATATTACAAAATCAGATTGAAAAATTTGGTGACCATGTATTTAAACAAGGTTCTATTGTTATACCTGGTGGTGTTGCATTTGATGACAGATATTATGCAGTCAAATTAACAAGTATCGCTAGTGCGAATACTTTAGCTCAATTTACAAACGGAACAATTATTACAGGTGGCACTTCAGGTGTTGTCGCTGAAATAATAAACACTGCTGCATTATCAGGTTCTGATCCAGATACTCTTTATGTAAAATACGAAAAAACAGGTACAAATAATACAGCGTTTGTATTCTCTGATGGTGAAACAATCACAGGAACAAATAGTGATAGTGTCGCTTTATCTGCTGTTGTAAATACAACTGCTACAGGTTCTGCTGCGATAGGTAAGGCAGGTACTTTTTATATAAATGGTTTCTTTGTAAAAGCAGATTCCGAGACTTTAATTTTAGACAAATACACAAACACTCCGTCATATAGAGTTGGTTACTCAATTACAGAATCATTTGTAACACCAAATGATGACTCAAGTTTAAATGATAACGCAACTGGTAGTTCAAATGTTAATGCGCCAGGTGCTCATAGATTTAAAATACTACTAACATTAACTAAAAAAACTTTATCATCAACAGAAGACTCTAACTTCTTTGAAATATTAAGAGTAGAGAATGGTGTTATTAAAGGTGAAGCTAGAACAACAGAATATAGTATTTTAGAAGAAACATTAGCAAGACGAACATTTGACGAATCAGGTGATTATGTTTTATCTAATCCAGAGTTTGATGTTAGAGAGCATTTATTAAGCGGAAATAATAGAGGTATCTTTACTTCAGGTAATGGTGGATCAGCAACTAAACTAGCTGTTGGTGTATCACCATTTAAAGCATATGTGAATGGATACGAGGCAGAGATACTATCAACAACTTATGTTGATGTAGATAAAGCAAGAGATACTGAAGATGCTAATAATAACAAAACGAGATTTAATGTAAAAAACTTTGTAAATGTAGATAATGTTTATGGATCACCAGATGTCAGTTTCGTATCAGGTGAAGTAGAAGCTTTTAAAAATGTAAATTTATACAAAGTTCCAACAAGTGTTAGAGGTACAGAGGCACCGACAGTAGGTGTTGATGTGACACAAATAGGTAGAGCTAAATCTCGTGGTTTTGAGTATGTATCTGGTACAGAAACAAATGACATATTCGCAACATCAGGTGTTTATAGACATTATCTATTTGATGTAGAAATGTTTACCCATGTTGATTTAACAACAAGCGCAACATTTACAACTGGTGAAACACTTACTGGTTCAACTTCAGGCGCAACTGGTATTGTTATGTCAGATACTGCAACAAAAAGTGAGGCGATTGCGATTACGGTTGCTAGTCCTTCAGTTGCAACTTTAGCGTCACATGGATTTGTGGATGGTCAACAAATTACTTTATCTGATGGTACTTACTCCGTAGATAGCGTAGTAAATTCTAGTGATAGAGTTTGTGTCGTAAGAAACACTACAACGAATACTTTTGAATTATTTGATAGTGATGGTACAACAGCATTAAATGTTACAGCTCAATCAGGTAATCCTACAGCTTCTCATACGACAGTGGTTGTATCAAATGTTCAAGGAACATTCAGCGCTGGTGAAACGGTGACTGGTGACACATCTAATGCGAGTGGTACAATTCAAGCAGATAGAATAGGTTTTAAAGGTGTAACACCTTTTGATTTTGAACAAACAAAACAAGTTGGTATGGCAGGGTCACCTACATATACAGCAGATACAGTTTTAGATGCTTCTAATGGTTCAAATACAGATTTGACAGGTAACATCACGGTTGCAAACTCTAGTTCCACAGTTAGAGGTAAAGGTACTTTATTTACAACAGAATTAAAAGTAGATGATTCAATCACATTTACAAATGATGCTGGTGCTTCAGTCACAGGCACAGTAAGAAATGTTATCTCACAAACAGAATTAACTTTAGTTTCTGCCGTTGGTGGTAGTGATGTGACTACTGCTGGTGTTGTAACAAGACAAAGAGCTAAATTACAAAATCCAGAGCAAAATATATCAATATTTAAGTTACCAAATACAACGGTCAAAACATTAAAGACAGAGGCAAATAGTGGAGCGACAGATACAAACTTTAATGTAAGACGACAATTTGTTTCTACATTATCGTCAAATGGTGACGCAACAATTACTGCGGGTACAAACGAAACTTTTACAGCACACGCAAATGATGATTTCACAGTTTCAATAATGACCACAGGTTCTGGTGGCACAGGTAGTGTGGGTGATAGTTTAAATACATCAGGCAATAACCACGAAGGTGATGCAATATTTACACTAGGTGGTTCACCAACTGGTAAGACATTAACACTAGATTTTGGTGCAAACTTCGCTGGTCACAAAGTAAAAATTTTGGCAACAGTGAGTAGAACGGTCGCTGGTTCAAAAACAAAAACTTTAACAAGTGGATCAACACTAAACATATCATCACAATCAATTATTGAAAGTGGTGTTGTTGGTCTAGCAAAGGCAGATGTATTTCAAATCAATAATGTTTATATGTCACCTGCGTTTGGTACAACAGCAACAAGTTCTCATACTGATATTACGAGTAGATTTGATTTAGATACAGGTCAAAGAGATAACTTCTATGATGTAGGTAGAATTAAATTAAAACCAGGTGCATTAAAACCAACTGGTCAATTATTAATTAATTTTGATTTCTTCTCACACGGTGCTGGTGATTACTTTGATGTTGATTCATATTCTGGTGTTGTTGATTATGAAAATATTCCAAGTTATACATCAGAAACTTTAGGAACAACTTTTGAGTTAAGAGATAGTTTAGATTTTAGACCTAGAGTTGATGACGCTTCTACAATACCAGGTGCCACATCTGGTTCAGACTTTGAGAAAAGTTTTAATGGTACAGGTAATAGTACAATTGATATACCAGAGTTTAACTCTGACATAACAACAGACTTTTCTTTTCACTTAAATAGAATAGATAAAATTTTCTTAACTAGAAGTGGTGAATTAAAAGTTGTTAAAGGTGCGTCTTCACTAAATCCTTTAGCACCACAAAATTTAGATGGTCACATACATTTAGCAACTCTTACAATTCCATCTTTCACTTTAAATACAGATGAGGTTATTGTAGAGAAACAAGATAATAGACGATTTACTATGAGAGATATAGGTCGTTTAGAAAAAAGAATACAAAATGTTGAATACTATACTCAACTTTCTTTATTAGAAGCTGACGCACAATCTCTACAAATACAAGACACAAATGGTTTCGATAGATTTAAAAATGGTTTCGTGGTAGATAACTTCTCTGGTCACAATGTAGGTGATGTAGGAAATAACGATTACAAACTTGCAATTGATAGAAATAGAGGTGAGGCTAGACCAATGTTCAATGAAGATAACATTGAGTTTGAGGAAGTTGATGATGATTTAACAGCGATACTTGCGGCAGATAGAACAGCAGCTAATTATCAAAAGACAGGTGATGTAATTACTTTACCTTATACTGAAACAAGTATTATAGAACAACCATTCGCTACTAAATCAGAAAATCTACAACCATTTATGATTTTCAATTGGATTGGTGATGTTGATTTAGACCCACCAGTTGATGAGTGGAAAGAAACAACAAGAGCGCCAGACATAGTTGTAAATGTCAATGGTACTTTTGATAACTTATTAAGAGAAAGAGGTCTAACAAACTCTAACATTTCATCTATACCATTAGGTACAGAATGGAACGAGTGGCAAGATCAATGGTCAGGTAATCCTAGATCAAGCACAAACCAACAAGGAAGAAATATTGTACGAACAACTAGTAGAGATGTTGTACAAACAAGAGGTGGTGTTAGATCAGAAATAGTTCCTCAAACAGTTTTACAAAGTTTAGGTGATAGAGTTGTAGGTGTAAACTTTGTTCCATTTATTAGAAGTAGAACAATAACATTTACTGCTCAAGGTATGAGACCTAATACAAGAGTTTTCCCATTCTTTGATGAACAAGCGATCACAGCATATGTGACACCTACAAGTGGATCACTAGGTGGTAATTTAGTGACTGACGCAAATGGTGCATGTAGTGGTACTTTCGCAATACCTGATCCAAATGTTGACGCTAATCCAAGATGGCGAACAGGTAGTAGAGTATTCAGATTAACAAGTTCATCTACAAATGCTGATTTAAATGCAGCAGATAACGCAACTTCAGCAGAAACTGAATATGTTGCCAAAGGACTAGCAGAAACAATAAGAAATGCTAGTGTATCAACTAGAGAAATTAGAACAATAAGAACAAATGTGTCAGATACCAGAAGAATTGTAAGATCATCTTCAAGGGTTATAGGTAGAGTTGATCCTCCTGGTGGAGGCGACCCATTATCACAATCATTTATTATAGACCAAGAGGATGGTGTCTATATAACAAGTGTTGATGTTTTCTTTTCTACTAAATCAGATACAATTCCAGTAAAATGTGAAATCAGAAGAATGAGTAATGGTTATCCTACAAATGATACATTACCATTTGGACAAAAATATTTAAATCCAGGTTCTGTAAATACAAGTACAGACGCAAGCACAGCGACAACATTTACTTTCCCATCACCTGTATATCTACAAGAAGGTATTGAATATTGTTTAGTGTTAAAAACAGATTCTACTGATTATGCAGTTTACACGGCAAGATTAGGTGACACGGTTATAGGTAGCGATAGAACGGTATCTAAACAACCAGCGTTAGGTGTATTGTTTAAGTCAGCAAATGATAGTACATGGACACCTGAACAAATGGAAGATTTAAAATTTAATATGAAAAAAGCAGTGTTCGATACATCTACATCAGGAACACTAACTTTAGCTAATGCGACATTACCTAGTAGAACACTAGGAGCTAATCCATTAAGAACATTTAATGGCACAGGTATTATTAGAGTATTCCATAAAAATCATGGTATGCACTCAACGAGTGATAATGTGACAATCTCTGGTGTTGCCTCAGGCACTTATAATGGTATTGCACATGACTCAATAAACGGAACATATACAAGTATTTCAAATATAACTTTAGATAGTTATGATATTACAACTGGCGGAACTGCAACATCTTCAGGTGATGTTGGTGGTAGTTCGGTCGTTGCCACAGAAAATAGAGCGTTTGATGTTATGCAATTACAAATAGGTCAAGTAACACAACCAGGAACAACTTTAGCATCAACTATAAAAACTACAACTGGTAAATCAGTTCATGGTACAGAGACACCATTTACTTTAGATAGTACAGCTTCAAACACAGTTTTATTAGATAACATTTACTTTACATCACCAAGACTTGTTGCGAGTTCAATAAATGAAACAAACGAAATGTCTGGTAGTAAATCACTTGTTGTTAATTTAACAATGAGTTCAACAAATGCTAATGTGTCACCATTTATTGATTTAAAAAGAATTAACGCTTTTGCTATAAATAACAGATTAAATAATCCAGCAGTGTCATCTACAGATAGATTTACAGGTGATGGTAGTTCTACAACATTTACTTTATCAAGTTCACCATCAAGTGTTCATTTACTTGCGATTAAGAAAAATGGATTAAAATTACAACCTGTTGATGACTTTACGGTTTCAGGCACAACTCTAACAATGGTCACTGCTCCAGCATCTGGCGCATCTGTTGTGGCTAAACTAACAAACACGGTTGACTTTGAAGAAGACACAGCAGTAGAGGGCGGTTCTTCTGAAGGTTCTTATGTCACAAAAACTGTTAATTTAGAAAACCCATCAACTGCTTTAGACATTAGAGTTGCGGCAAGTGTAAGATCATCTTCATCAATTAGAGCTTTCTTTAGAGTGAGTGGTGGTGAGGAAACAAGAAGAATTAAAGATATAGAGTTTACACCTTTTAATACTGATGGATCGCCAGACACAGCGATTGACCCATCAGTAGGTGATGAAGTACAAGATAATGATTTCAAAGATCATAAGTTTAGTGTGACAGGTTTACAAGAGTTTACATCTTTTGAAATTAAAATAGTTTTAAGAGGTAGTGTGTCACCATACGCACCAAGATTAAAAGACTTTAGAGGAATAGCATTGGCGGTATAAGATGGCAAAAATTAAAGTAGAAGGATATGGTAGTTTAGTTAGAGATACAAACTCAAATGCAATAATTAATTCCTCTACAAGTGAATATAAGATTTATATGTCTCGTTATAAAGCTAGAGAAAAAGAAAGTGATAAATTAAGAAATGCGTGTAAAGAAATAAATAGTTTGAAGTCAGAATTAAGAGAAATTAAAAGTTTAATAGTAAAAGTATTAGAGAAATAAAATGGCAGTAAGATCAGTAGCAACAACAGATACACTAGATACATTTAGAACCACATTTAATAGTTTGGCGTCTACAGATATCGGTGATGTAGCTTCGTTATCTACATCGGCATCTAGTATCGTTGGTGCCATCAATGAAGTAAACACTTCAATAGGTGGTGACCTCGCTGTAAATACATTTGGTCATTTATATAATGCTGATGGATCAAACACATATACAGAATTTACGGTAACGGTTGCGTCAAAAACAAGTGCTCATATTTACCAAGGCACAGGTTCAAGTAATGGTTATCTCTTAAACGCAAAAGTGGCACCTTTCATAGATTTAAAAGTGGGTAATACTTATAGATTTGACCAATCTGATAATACAAATGATACACACCCATTAAGATTTTATTATGACGCTGGTAAGACAACGGCTTATTCAACAGGGGTGACGACTAATGGTACACCTGGTAACTCTGGCGCATACACACAAATTGTGGTATCGGAAACGACACCAAATATATTATATTATCAATGTAGTTCTCATGGTTACATGGGAAATAGAATGGATATAGATTCCTCAACATTTGTAGGGGCATCATTTGTGACAACTACAGGAGTGGCGGAAAATTTCGCCTCAACAAACTTTGCGATTGCGCAGGCGGTTGCATTAGGATAGATTATAAATAGTAAAATAAAAGGATAACAAATGGCAAACGATTTCAAAAGATTCGCAAAACCCAATGTAGGCACATCTACTGGCGCTTCTGCTGACGCTGTATATACGGTTCCAGCTGGTGCGGGTAGTTCGGCACTAGAATCTATTGTTATTGGAATTACTTTAGCAAATAAACATACTTCTGGTATTACAGCTTCAGTTTTTTTAGATAACGAAGATGGTAGTAATGATGTTTATATTGTTAAAAATGCTCAAATACCAGCAGGCTCTTCATTGGAAGTCATGTCTGGTAATAAATTAGTAGTACAAAATGACGGAAGTAATGCTGATGTTTTAAGAGTAGAATCAAGTAGAGCATCATCACTTGACGCTACAATCACAGTATTAGAAGATGTATAAGAAATAGAGAGATAAGATGGCTTATTTAGGAGAGGCACCAAACCCTACATTAAGGGGACTGGCATTAAAGGATACCTTTACAGGTGACGGTTCTACTACAACATTTGATTTAACGACTGCGATACCTGATGTCACAGAAAGAGACATTGATGTATTTGTAGAAAATGTTAGACAAGAACCTGGCGCTGGAAAAGCTTATACTTTAGGGTCTGATGGCTCTGCTTTTAAAAGAATTACATTTTCAACAGCTCCTGAAGCTGACACAGAAATATATGTTATATATGGAACACAAACAACAACTTTAGTATCAGTAAGTGACGCTGCAGTCACAACTTCTAAATTAGCTGACGATTCGGTAACATCAGCAAAAATTGTTGATGGCGCAATAGTTGGTGCTGATATAAATTCAACTTTTGATATTTCTAGTAAAACGGTTACTTTACCATCATTGTCAGGACAGGCGCTAACATCACCAAAAATTACAACTGGAATAAATGATAGTAATAATAATGAATTAATAAAAGTTACTGCGACAAGTTCAGCTGTTAACGAGCTTACATTAGCTAACGCTGCAACATCTGGTAATCCAACCTTATCAGCGACAGGTGGTGATACTAATATCGGTATATCTATCTTACCTAAAGGGTCTGGAAAAATAACTTTAGACAATATAACTTTACCAGCAGCAGATGGTACGGCAGATCAAGTTTTAACAACTGACGGATCAGGTCAACTATCTTTTGTAGATAATACTGGTGGTACAGATTGGCAAGCAGTAAAAACATCAGATTTCACAGCAGTTGGTGGCGAAGGTTATTTTGTAAATACAACTGGTGGCGCAGTCATAGTAACTTTACCAGGTTCAGCATCACAAGGTGATGAGGTATCAATTATTGATTACGCAGGTACAGCTGATACAAATAATATTACGATAAACAGAAATAGTCACAAAATACAAGGTGACACTTCTAATTTAACAATTTCAACAGAAAGAGCTGGGTTTACTTTGGTTTATGTTGACGCAACTCAGGGATGGTTATTAAAAGATAAGTAGGATAATTTATGGCATATATAGGAAAACCACCAGCATCGGGAGCATACGAGAAACAAACGATAACGGCTGATAGTAGTACAACTACTTTCTCATTAGATTTTACTATTGGCTCTTCATCTTCTCTAATAGTTTCAATAGCAGGGGTTGTACAAGAACCTGAAACAGCTTATTCACTAGCAGCTGGTGGAACGCAGATTGTATTTGCCTCAGCGCCTACAACAGGTGACACGGTTTATGTAATATTTTTAGGTATCGCTAGAGATGTTGATAATATTGCATCTACTGGTATCATAACAAACAAAACAGAATTAGCAGAAACAGCAGCTGATAATGATTTACTATTATTATTTGACACATCAGCATCTGCATTAAAAAAAGTACAGAAACAATATGTTGGTGTAAACATTAATACAACAACTGCATTAGCAGAAGAACCAGCAAGTGGTGATAAACTATTAGTTTATGATACAAGTGCTGGAGCGAATAGAGCAGTTGAATATCAATACATTAACCCAACACTAACATATACAAATGGAACAGCATCAGGTGATGGTTCTACTACAGCATTTTCAATTAATAGTGGTAGATCAGTTAATGATGTGATTGTTTCACAAAACGGTTTTATATTAGTACCAACAGATGACTATACTATTTCAGGCACAACGCTTACATTTGCGACAGCGCCTGTAAGTGGTTCTGAAATATCAATTAGATATTTACCTCTAGCTGGTACAGCCTCATACACCAATAGTACATTTACTGGTGATGGGTCAACAACAACACAAACAATAAGTAGTGGAAGATCAGTTGAAGATGTGATTGTGTCTGTTAACGGAGTTTTACTTGTTCCTTCTGATGACTATTCTATATCAGGAACTACTTTAACTTTTACAACAGCACCAGCAGCTTCAGCAGAAATTTCAGTTCGTTTTTTAAGACTAACATAGGATTTTAAATGGGAGCAAGAACAAGAGGATTAGCGAATAATGTCCTGACAGGCGGCAAGATAGATGCCACTGACGGAGTTAGTGGAGTTATAGATGAAGCTAACATAGCTAATTCTAGTTTAACATCTGCGACAACTTTTGGTTCAGTTTCTGGTGGTGTATCATCAGTGTCAAGTGACCCACCTAGTCCGTCAGTTGGTAATGCCTGGTATAATACGACAGCAGGCACATTAAAATTTAGAGCTGATATTGGTTCTTGGTCTAGTGGTGGTAATGTAAATACGACTAGAGCTTTTGGTATGGGTGCAGGTACAACTGACGCTAATCTATACTATGGTGGATCAGCTGCTCCAACATATTACGCTCAAACAGAATTATATAATGGTACAAGTTGGACAGAGGTAGCAGATTTAAATACATATAGAGGTTCTGCAGGTGGTATGGGAACATCAACTGCTGCTTTATGCGCAGGAGGTAGAGTTTCTCCACCAACTGATACCGCCGCATCAGAAGAATGGGATGGTTCTTCTTGGACAGAGGGAAATGATTTAAATAGTGAGAGATATTCTATAGCTAATAAAGGAGCTGGAACTCAAACAGCAGGACTTTGTGCAGGGGGTCGAAATAAAGGACCAGGTAGTTATGACGCTTTAACTGAAGAATATGATGGAACATCTTGGACAGAAGTAAATGATATGCCTGCAGGTGTTGAATCAGCTTCAGGACTTGGAACTCAAACTGCGGCAGGAGTATGGGGTGGTTATACTGGAAGTTATAGAGCAACTGGTGTTTTATATGATGGAACTAATTGGACAACTACGACAGATTTTCCTTATGCCTCTGGTAGTGCTTCTGAATCAGGAACAACAAGTGCTGGATTACTATTTGGTATTTACAACTCTCCAGCTGATAGTTATGTGGCTGACACGCTATCATGGGACGGAACTAATTTTTCAGGAGAAGGAGATTTATCTACAGCAAGAGGTGGAGGCGGAGGTCCAAAAGCTGCTTTAAATTCTGCAACTAGCGGAATAATGGTTTCAGGAAAAACAGATCCTGGAACATCAAATGCAACAGAAGAATGGGCAGTCGCTGAGGCGACTACTGAAATAGGTGGTACAGGTATATCTTCAGGATCAGGATACTAATGGGAACTATAACTAGAACATTTGCTAATAATATTTCAACAGGTGGTAAATTTGATGCCACTCAAATGACAGGAACTTTACCTGCGTCAACAATAGCTGACGCTTCTGTAACAAATATTTCAGATGTACCAGCTTTAGTTGCGACAACAACGGTTTCGAGTGATCCAGGGTCACCAGACAATGGACAGATATGGTACAATACAACAGATAGAAGATTAAAAGCTTATGTATTAAGTACAGGAAGTTGGTCATCTGGTGGTAATTTAAATACTGGTAGATATGCTCAAGGTTTAGGATCACAAACTGCAGCACATTGTGTTTCAGGTGGTGGTGCTCCTG
>VTLG01013217.1_pt1 | contig 20905 bp, 35 predicted proteins | sample 4694571 | NCBI WGS metagenome assembly VTLG01 (sample SAMN12604809, study PRJNA352737) | marine metagenome | biome: ENVO:00000447; feature: ENVO:00000209|ENVO:00000569|ENVO:01000036; material: ENVO:00002151; isolation source: viral sequences binned using virsorter ... | reverse complement strand
TAATCTAATACTTGATATTTTAAAGTTCTTTTTATTTACATCTATAGATTCGCTTATAGAGCCTAAATCTTTAACTAAAGGCATATAGTTATTATCTAATGATATTTTGTTAGTTGATAAATAAATTCTATCATCTATATTTATAAGAGGTACAAGATAAGTATCTTTGCCTTGTATATCATTTTGGAATTTTTGTGGTAAGTTTAACATTATCCTATACCTATATCTCCACCTTTTCTAATTGCATTTTTAATCATTGGAATTGCCTCTGATTCTATAAACTCTTGTGACATAACATTGCCTGTAAATGTAATATTAATGCCCTTGCTTTTGTTGTTGCCTTCATTAGTTAGTGGATCTATATCAACATACTCTGCACCTGCTTCACCTGCAACAAACATAGTAGGCTCAGTAACAATACCATCAAAACCTTCTGCTGCAAATACTGTTTCAGCACCTGCTATACCTCGTTGAAATACATTGCCTACAACGCCACTAGCTGCTGCCCCTAAAACACCACCAAATATTCCAAACTTATTAAAAGCATCTGTAATATACATAGCTATTGATTTTTGCAACTCTGCCATGATAAATGCTGTAGCTGCTGCTCCTGCTGCTTTTGCTGCATCTTGCTGTGATGCCCCTACTGCCATAGCAGCGTTTACTTGATCTTCACTTATTGTGTTTAATGTGCCTGAAAAATCACTATATAAATTTTTAAGTTTATTAACATATTCAATTTCTATTTCAAAATTTTTGAATTTTTCCATTTGCATATGTTTTTCAATATCTAAATTTGTTCTCATTTCTTGATTAGTTACATTAACAACATCAGCAGTTTCTTTTAATTTTATTATTCTCTCAACTTCTAATTTTATAATTCTTTCTAACTCTGACATATAGACACCTAAAAATGCTTTTTCACTTAAATTTAGGTCACCTTGTTCAACTAAAACCCTTCTAAATGATTCTGTTAAGTTGTGAATTTTTCTTGTTCTTGTTTCTAAATCAGGTATATCTAATACTTTTGTAAAAGCATCATTAAATTCTTCCATGTTAATGCCTGCTGATTCTGCATCATCACTTAGCAACTGCATGCCTGCTTTAAATTCTCTAGCAAACGTATTTATATCTTGTACATTTACTAACGCATTAAATGCTTCCTGAAAAGAGTTCATACCAACTTCACCATCTTCTGCTGCAATACCCATATCTTGTAAAGCCCTAGACATTGTATTGGCTACAAATGTAAACCCTGTTGCGAAAAATCCTTCTGCTTGAGTTGTTAGTGCTGCCATATTTTCTGCTGTGCTTAAATTTTCATCACCTAACATTTTTACAGCTTCTCTTGCTTGTCTCATTGCTTCTTGGTTAAATGCTAATTTTTTCTCTTGGTCATCTAAAGTTCTATTAGTAATCCCCATAGCATCTTTATATTTTTGATACGCTGTTTCTGCTCTAACAATAATCCCTAAATTATCAAGAATCATCATAGACTGCCTACCAATACCTGTTGTTAAGTCATCTACAGACTCAGTAACATTTCTACCAAATGCTTTACCCATTCTTTGTGCTATATCAAATAACTCTGCTATATCATCTATATTATCTGCAACACCTAACTGCAATGCTTTATTTGCTTGTGTCATCAACTCCATATCACTCACAGTACCATTTACAGCTTGTCTTAATTTGTGCAAATCCATTCTTGCAAAATTAAACTGACCACCCATTGCCTGAAATGCTTGACCTACCTTTTCAGTTTCCATAGAAAGAGTAATAATATGCTTCATTCCATTTATAATACCTTGTGCAGCAAAAAATGTACCACCTGCTGCTAATGCTGCTTTTTGGATTTTCTTTAAACTAGATTCTACTTTTTTGCCATCAGATGCTGCTTTCTTAGCACCTTGTAGCATTATCTTTATTCTTTCTATAAATGTATTTGTAGCCATATTAATTTCCTTCTATATTAGCTTTTTGTATTTCTCTTTTTATCAGTAAAAAATTATCTACTAAGTCAGCAGGAGTTTCTTGCAAACTTGGATAAGGTGGGCAATTAAATGTATCACAAAATATATATTTCTTAATGAGGTTTTGACAATCTATGTCATAATGATGTGAGGGATCTGAAAAAAAGAAGTGCTGATTATATAAGGCTTCCCCCACATCAAATCCCCTTCTAACTGCTTCATCATAACATTGCATTAATATATCATATATTTGTTCTTTATTTTCTATTATAACTGCTTCTTCAGTTACAGGATTTAGTGCTTGATAAGGGAACTCTTTAAAGACTTGATTTGTTGGTTTTTTAACTGCAAACCATACATTAAGTATCAAATCTATTTCTTTAATTTTTTTTTATTCACAACCTCGTAACATTTCCAAGCCATACCAATTATTTCTGTATCAGTATAATCATTTAGACTTTCATCATCTAAAGTAGTTGCTAATCTAACCATAGCCACATAATCACTAAAGCATAAATCTGCAACACTTTTCTTTGTTACAATATTGTTGAACTCACATCTCTCATCAAGATTTAAATCCTTAACTTCAAATGTAAATTCCTTTACATTTTCACCTTGCACTTTAACATTCTTAGCCATTTTCAATCTCCATTTAGTATGGTAATATACTAAACAAAGCCAAGTTTACCAAGCTGATTGAGATTCGCCTACAAACTGTGTTAGCTTGAATGCTTCAGTTGAACTATTTTGCACGCACTCAAATGATAAGTTGTGGAAAATTCCATTTTCACTTATATCTTGAGCAGGGTCACCTGTGTACTGTATCTCTGCTAATATGTTCATTTCACCTGCTGCACTTACAGTTCCATCACCCCATTTTAATGCTAAAGACAGAGTATCTCCATCAAGGAAATCTTGTATAACATTATTAGCACTACCATAATCAAACTCATCATCATATTTAAGTGATATACTTCCTGTAATTACATATTCAGGTAAAGAGTACGCTTCTGCATTTCCATTGCTATCAAAACCTATTCTATTAACACCATTTGAAATATCAAAGTTAAATGATTTAAGAACTAAGTTCTGTGTAGCATTACCTTCAACATCTAATGTTTTAGTAGTTAGTCCACCTATATGATAATATGAAGTTGCAGGAGCAACCCAGCTACCATCAAATGTTTGCTCTAAAGCTGTTGTAGTAGAAGCAGGTTGTGAAAATCCTGAAAAGTAGTTACCACTCATAGATAGAAAGCCACCATTTGTTCCATAATCAGCAGATATGCTTAAATCAGATGCTACTGCACCACATATTTTTATACCTTCACCTGCTGCTGGATAGTAAGCTATATTTACACTATGAGGTACATTATTACTTTCAGTACCACCTACTGATGTTGCGTTACTGCTTCCATCAAATTGTGTTTCATGCACTTCACTTCCACCACTACCTGACTCACTATGCTCTTGTCCTACTAAACATAGATGCTGTGATAGTAGTTTAGGTGTAGCTATCATGTCAAATGGCATTGTTACTGTGCCACCTTTTTGACTTATAATTGTATCATCAGCATTTTTTATGCTTCCTCTGCCTGATAATAATCTTGATTCCCTTGTAATATTAAATACAGGCTTTTGAACTTGCACCATATTTAGCTGTCTGTATGCAGTACCATCATTGCCTGCTTGATCTATCCCTTGACCAAAACCATTGCCACCACCATCTTCAGCTTTTATTCCTGCTTTAACACTACTTATAGGAAGAACTCTAGCATCTGCCATTATTTATTCTCCTTACTCTTTGATTTTTTGTTACTTACTTTTTTTACAATATTCATAGCTAACAACATATCAGCTACATCTTTTTCAACATCAACAACTTTGCCACTTTTTAAACCTTTTCTAACAGATACATCACAAGGTATAGATTGTGGCTCTAAATTGCTAAATTTTTCATTTGCTTTTATCTTCATAATACTCCTATGCTACATTTCCAATATGTTCACAAGTAAAGTCATACTCTACTACAAAAAAACCTTCTTCTTCTATTTCTGCATCTAGCTCCATTTCATTCATTCTAAGGTTGAATGCAGTTGTAGAATCTGTTAATGTTACAGTTATATTATCATGCACTAATGCTTCTAATCTGCTGCAATTATTCATTACATGGTCTAGGAAGTTGTGATTATCTCTTCTGTCTGTAAATACATATTGTATTGTTATACTATATTCTCTTTGCTCCATATGTGAAGCATATTCAACTAAACTTGATCCATTAGGAATTAACCTAATTGATTCATTTGCTTTTAATAATGGTTGTTCTAATGTTGTTTTTTGCACAGGGATAGGCATCTCTGCTTTTATTGTTTCCATTAGCTTGTCCATAATGTTATTAAAATTATTTGTGTAAGTAACTGCCATCTATAATATCTTCCCTTTTCTACTCAAGTTAATAGTGCCTGTTGAAGAATTGCTTATTTTTCTTGTTTCAGATACAACAGGTATTTCCCATTGGTCATCTGCTGTCATAGAAGCACCTTGAAATCTAACTCTAATACCACTTAAACCTGCCCAATCATCTAACCCACCTGTAACTATATTATCAGTAGATTCTTGTCCAAACAACTTATCATTTCCATAGTATTCTACTTTACATTTTGCTACGCCATAAGCACCACCTGTAGTGCAAGTAATTCTAAGCACATCATAAGGCTCACCATAATATTGACCTGCTGTTTCAACAAGTTGCATAGTTCCTGCTTGTGTAATCTTTCTTATAGAGCCTTGTGAATCTTTATTATCTACTTCAAAAGATAGCTTATAATCACCTTTATTTAATCTATCTGTAATTCCTGTACCATCTACATTAGTTACTAAAGAATAATAATAATCTGCTTCCTCACTCATAGGATCTTTACTTCTAATTAAGTTACTAGCACATATATAACAAGTAGCTTTAATAATAATTGCATCATACTCAGAGGTTAGCCCACTTGATGCAGATTCAGATATTTGTGTGTTTTTAGGTAAAGGTGTAGGATATTTAGCATCAAGCAAGTTGTTTAATTCCATACTCGCATTTACTAATTGTTGATTTAAAAAATCAGTAAAATCTTTACCTGCTTCAAACATTTGGTTGTGTATAGTAGTTGATGTATAATTACTATTGTAATATTCTAATTGATTAGTTGCACTATTATAAAACCATTCACCATTAGCATCAACATCACCACTAGTTGATTGTGCTGCTGCTTGTTCTTCACCATTAATAAAAAGAGTATCAACAAATCCACAATCTCTAAACAAATGCAGATTACCTGATGTTAAAGTTGGAAATATTTGAACTTTACTGTCAAAATCTCCTGACTTATTAAAATAGTTACTTAAATCTGATATACTTGCATATTTAAAGCTTGTTACTGCCATTCTTTACCTCTTTTTTAAATTTTTAGTATTTAGGATAGGGTGGAGCAAAAACTTGAACAACAACCCCAATATTATTATTTCAAAAATCTGCTCCACTTTTTTTATCCTAAACTTATTATTCTAATTTCTGTATCTGATTTTAAGTTACAGCTTCTAGCAGATATAGAAGCAAAAGAATTTTTTGTGCTTCCAAATTCTACTCCACCTGAATGTGCTGCCTTTGTATTTCCACTTACTACAAACTCTGCATTAGGAAAAGCATTTAAATTTATTTCTCCTGTTTCATAGTTAATAGTACCATTGCCACCTGTACCACTTAAATTACCCATACCATCATCAAGTAAAAAAGCATTAGTATTTTTTCTGCTTGCATAGGTTGTTGGATCAAAAACTGTATCATCAGGCAATCTTCCTGCAACTGCTTTCTCTAAAGCACCTACAGCAGGTATAATTCCTACCCCTAAAGGAGTAGTTCCTGAACTTGGTGCTGCTATTGCTATTGCACCTGTTGATAATCTTGAGCCACTTGTAATCCTGACATCACCATTAACTATCCCTATAGTAGCTTTTTTATTTTTTAAGTTAGTTCCTGCTGTAAATTTATCATTGATTGCAGATTGTATTTTTCCAATTACATTACCAAACGTAACATCGCTAGAGTCTGTAGTAAAAGATATATCATCTGAACTACCACCATCTATAGTCAATGCAAACGCATAAGCAGTAGAGGTAGCTAAACCTGTTTTAGTGCTAGGCGTAATTCCTGCTAATCCAAACTCTTGATAACCACTTTCATAAAACTTAATTGCAACTGAGCCTGCAACTAAACCATCTGCAATAGCATCTGATGTTCTTCCATATCCAAAAAAGTTCATTGCTCTAAACAACCCACTACTATTAGTTTTAACAACTGTAGCACTACCATTACCACCACCATTATAAGATGTATCATCAAAGTCATGGTGCATATTAAAGAAAGGAAGTCTTACTGCTACATCATCAGCGTGTGTTGCTGCTGTAGATCCATATAAACCTCTTTCAATAGTGCAAGTGCTATTTGCTAAATCTGCACCTGTCCCTACTGCTGTAACTCTACATATTTCATTTTCTAATCTGATTAAATCACCTACTTTAAAATATTTGCTATGCCCATTCTCTAAATTCAGAGTGGTATGCGTTGCATCAGATCCCATAGTAGCTGAAGTAGCATGATCAACATCTGCTCCACTATCTACATATTCATTAGAATCAGGAACTGCATTATCAACCTCAACTCCCATTCCTCCACCAAAATTATCTGATGTTCCAATAAATCTACTATTAGGTAAATAAATACATTCTTTAGCAGGCACTAAAACTCTTAAATAATGACTTGTATCACTTATTGTATCTGCTGAATCTGTTGCATTGTCTACTGTCCACTCTACTGTATCTAAACCAATCTCACAGCCAACATTTCCTGTATTTTCTACAAGTATTGCTTTAGGTGCTTGCATTGTATCTGCTGCTGCACCATCTGCATATTCTACTAAAACTATTGGTCTATTTTGATTATCTACTTTTTGTATTTTATCAAATATAATAGTGTAGTTTCCTGTTAATGTTTTAAGGTATTCACCTTTATCTGTTGTTAATCTAATTTCTTTTGTGTATTGAGCCATCTCAAATCTCCTATTGATAATGATATTTTACTATTAATTGTGCTGTTACATCTGTGGTTGCACCCACATTCTCTAATGTAGCTATAACTACTTTATTTTGTGCTACATTTGCAGAATCTACTGTCAATGTAGTTGTTGTTACCCTGTCATTCCCTATCGTTAAAGTGCTACCATTATGTGCAAGTAAAGTACCACCTGATAAATCTCCTGCACCACTCCCTGTACCACTTGCCATATCATAACTATATAAATGAAAATTAATTGTATCTGCTGCTTCTCCACCTGCTATAACTCTTACTTCATCTATTGTAATTGCAGCAGGTATATACCAAGTAGCACCAACTAAAGCATTAGCGTTAAGTTCTGATGAGCCTAAAGTATATGTAGTTGCAGGATCTGTGCCTGTTCCAAAATCTAATGGACTTAATCCTACCCAAGCACTATCAACAAACATAGACATATGCTGCCCATCTGTAGTACCTGTATCTGTTACCATAAATCTTTGTATTTGCGTATTAGCATAAGTTTGTGTACTTCCTAGTTTAACTGCACTATTAGTTGAATCAACGACTAATAAATCAGTTCCACCAGCTGTTTCTACTGTAAGTGCTGTAGTGCTATCTGATGAAGGTGTAATTTTAATTTTATCACCACCTAATGTCAAAGCAGTTGATTGTCCTAAACCATCTTTAACTACAGTACCATTAGCAGTTCTACCACTACCACTATTATCAACTTGCAGTATATCTCCATATGTACTTGCTATAGTTTTATTTGTTAATGCCATTTATTCTCCTATTGCGAATTTATCCAATTAACAATTTCATTAATTTTATCTACTAATTCTTCTAAAATTTCTACAATATCTTTATCATTATCTTGATTCAAATTTTCCATTATGAATATTCTCCATTTACATTAATGTTAAAGAACAAATCTTGATTGCCTGAATTAGAATCTTTTTTGAGCCAAATAAACAAGGAATCATCTTCAGCAAAAGTATTATCTGAACTAAAATCTACAGTATGGCTAAATGTTTTGCTTGCAGCAGGTGGTGTAATTGCACCTGAATTCATCATTGCAGTTAAACTTACAGTATCTGAATTACTATTTAAAGCTGCCTTGTAAAAATAAAACTTGAAAGGATCAGTTGCTCCTGTATCATTTGCCCAACCTTGAACTTTCATATTAGTGATAGTTCCTGCTCTTGGTGCAATAAAAAAAGAAGAATAAGCATCAGTATCTACTATAGTGCTTGGATCACTATCAGCATTACCCCAAAACTCATACCAAAATCTATAAAATGTATAGTAAGTTGATGTAGATGTGTTGTTGCTTCTGTAACCTGAAACCATTTGATGCCAATATGCTGTACTGCTTCCACCTCCACCTGCTGCACTTGTTCCATCTGTAAGTTGTATATCATCACCTGCATCAGTAGTAAAATACAACTCAGTAGGCGTTTCATTTTTTACCCATAATTGACCATATCCTGCTGCATCTGCTTCTGCTGATGCTTTTTCTGCTAGGCTAACACTACCACTTTGCTTTGTGTTCCCACTACCATCTAATTCTAGCTTAGTTCCTGCACCTGTTGTTGCTCCATAATCAAATTTTAATATCTCACTATCAGAGCCATCTTTGCTTATAGTCCAAACTAAGCTAGTGGTATTAAATAGTTTTATCCCTGAATCATACCCTGAAGATGAATGTAGAGTTATAATAGCATCATTATCTGCTGAATCACCATCTCCTGAGTAAGTATTTGCAAACACACTTATTCCTATGCCTTGTAAATTTATAAATCCTGTAGTACCACTAGAATATATAGAAACATCATCAGTTAGGTTTATATTGGTTTGATTGCCTAATATGCTTAAATCTCCTTCCACTACTAAATCTTTTTGGAATGTAGTATCTTCATTTATTCTAACAGCATCTGTAGATATTTCAATAGGCACGCTAGCCCCATCTATTTCAATAGGGCTAAGATGTTTATCTAATACATTGCTTATTTTTAGCTCTTTGCTCATTTCTTTTTTTCTAGCTTCTTGATTCTTTTTTCTAGTTCTGCAACTTTCTTATCTAATTCATTAGGCTCTTCTACATACTTTAGAATCTTGAATAGCTTAAAGTTTTCAGCTAGTAAATTAACAACTTTATTTATTAGTATCTTTTTAATCATTTGTTATCTGACTTTAAACCTTTAATTAATCCTCTTAATGCCCCACCTATTAAGTTATCAACTAAATCAATAAAATAAGGCTCTATAGTCTTATTCCATATCTTAGCAGTAAACTTCCATTTAGTTAAGCCTGCTGTCATTAAAACGCCTAATTTCTCAAATGTACCTTCTACTACTGCACAGATCTTATCATTAGGTATCTTTTTTAATACCCATAATACTGCACTTCCTCCACCTAAACCTAAACTCATAGTAATCCAATCCATTGTCATTCTCCTTTTTCTAATTTTTTTATTTTGCTATCTAATAATCTTACTTTATTTTCTAGCATTCTTATTTTTAAACCAAAGCTGTTCAGCATTACATCTACTTGCCCTTTTACTGTTGCTAGTAGTTTTTTATCGTGTGAACTACTTCTTATCATCTTTTTCTTCCCACTTGCTTAAATCAAGCATTTGTAGTGGTCTTTCTATAACATGGTCTTTTAACTTATCATTCTGTATCTGCAATTTAGTGCCACCTTTAACAAAAGGTTTGCCATTAGCAGTTCCTATATCATAAGCAAAAAATGTTGTTTTCCAAATACCCACTCTAATAACTCTTGCAGGTCTGCCATCAAGTATAACAACATCATCAGTTTTAATATCCTTCCCTAAAAATACTTTCAACCCTTCTGTAATTCCTTCCAGAGTTGATTTGAATAAAAGAAAAGCTACGCCTGTAACAAGTAGCCATACCCAATTACCTAAAAAGCCTTCTGCGTGTTTTTGTAATTCTTCTTCATTCATTATACAACTTATAAATTTTTAAACATATATAAACAAAAGTAGCTAACCCAACTAATATTCTAACTGCTATAGGTAGCCACTCTAACCATGTTACTGTAACTCCACCTACGCCTGCCAATAATGGTCTAATACTATCTAACATAATTCTCCTAATATATGAAGCATACAACACAAGTGCGTAAAAGAGGAGGTTATTCTTTCTGTAGAACTAAACAACAACTTTGAAGATTGTTTCTGTGTTTTTTGTTTTGTTGGCTGATTTTGCATTGTATGCTTCTAATGATTTATCTATCTCATATCCTTTATTATTTACATTTTGTAAGTCAATCTTAATACCATCTCTATTCCCATCATTATAAAATATATAACAGTTTTGAGATGCCCTGCCTGTTAAATTTAATGCTTTTTCAGAGTAATCATTTGCTCCTACCATACTTGAACTTCTTGCATAATTATCTCCTACTCTTGCTGAATGAACGTGACCAAATATTACATAATTTACTTCTATTCCTTGACTTGCATATCTTCCCATAATCTGATTGATTGCTTTTTCTATCCCACCTTTTAGCCCTCCATGTCCATGTAACAGTAACAGGTTTTGCCCTGCTACGTCAATCACTATCTCACTTGGATCACCATCAATAAAATTAACTTTGGAATCTTTGAACAAGTATCTAAGGCAGTTGTAGATAGTGTAATCATAGTTATCTGTAGCTACTGCATTGCTCCACCCTAGTTCTTTGTTTGCTCTACCTTCATTCCCAACCACACTTGCTACTGATACATTAAAGTCTTTATTTAAATCAAGCACTACTTGTTGCATTATATCAACTGATAAGAATGTTGCTTTAGCCCTATTTGTAGCCTGATTTAGCAGTTCATCTAACCTTCTATCAGAATTTAATAAATCTCCTGTTAAAGCTAGCACTACGTTTGTTATTTTAGCCATCTTGAAGTATTGTTTGGCTCTTGCTACAAAATATTGACATCTTTGTGATGCAACCTTAAAATCATACTTATTATTTTTAAGATTTACTAACTCATTAAAGTGTACATCACTAAATTGTATAACACCTACTGCTTTATTGCTAACTTTATGTTTCTTTGTTAGCTTGTGTAGTTTATTGTTTTCAAAAAGCGTTTTTAATTCTTTGCTGTATTCTTCTACAGCGTTCTCAATTCTAGCGTGTTCTCTAAAGCCCTTTCTTTCTATTCTTGTGACATCTTGGGCTTTTTGTTTTTCTTTCCTATATCTTACATTTTCTTTAAGTAGATCTAAGTCTGTTATAGGAAATACTGTTCTGCTTCTACATCTTTTGCACTTGTATCTTTGCTTTCCATGTTCTATGCCACTTTTTATTAACTGAATACTATAGCAATTAGGACAACCTAGCCTATCTTGCATACTTTACATAGTCAGATAATTTCTTTGCTCTATTAGGCGTTTGCTTTGCCCATCTGCTATCTAACATTTCCTCAGAAGCTGATTTGTAATCCTTTCTCATAAAATGGTCTATAGTCTTTCTGAACTTTGAAAATCCTGATACACCCATTTGATAGCACATCTCAACAATAACATCTTGTACTGCTTCAGGCATATCTTCATAAAATGGGAATTTTTGTTGTATTCTTAGCTTGAGTTCTGCTACCTTTCTTTCAAGGATCATATCGCATATGTCCTCACCTAAGACTAAATCTTTAATAGCAAATCCATAACCAATAGTATCAAACCCTTCTGTACATTTGTACACAGTAGGTCTAAAACCTTCTGATTCTTTTATTTGCTCTATTAAATTAGGCATTAATTAGTTTCTATAATTACTAAAGTGAATATTTTACTTCCAAATTTAGATATACTGTGACTTACTTTAGCAGGAGTAGTATCTTGGGAATCAATCCAATCTTGGATATCTTCTGCTAGAGTACCATCTGCATCGCCATCAGCACTAACTATTTTATCATCATTATGTAAAAAACTTTTAACTTTAATAGCCATTATTTATCTCCTTTCTTTTTAGAAGATTTCTTTTTTGGTTTTGGTGCTTCTTTTTTAATCTCATTACCATCTTTATCACACTCTACAAATCTTTCTCTTAATGAATTTATATCATGTTGCTGTTGAACAACAATAATAGTTCCATTTGGTTTTTTAAAATATATTGACATAAAATTTCTCCTGTAAGTAAAAGGGAGCAGTTGCCCACTCCCTTTTAGTTTATGATTTATGAAACATCTGTTAAGATATAAACACCAAAAGCATCTTTTATCTCTGTTTCTGCCCAAAATCCAACACCTACATATTCTGTAGATCTGAAAGAGGCATTTCTTTCTGTTTCAACTCTGAATAAGCCTTCAGAGCCAACTGCAAGCCCAACTGCACCTTTAGAGAATGCAAATCCTGCTGCATCTCCACCTGAGCCAACATCTTCATTAATTTGGTCTGACCAATAAACATCAAACCCTGCAATAGATCCAATCATGCCTGTAGCCATAGCTTCTTCACCTTTGTTGCCAAGTAAAGATAATGGTTTAGCATTTGATCCTGTAACTGCTGCATCATTAGTTAAAGATATTAACCCTTTAGCACCCCATACTTGCTTTGGTGAAAGCACTAGATTATAAGGCATAGGAGCTCCTGCTGCTCTTAACTGCCTCATTGCTCCAAATATATGAGATAATGCAAGAGCAGTTCCTGCACTAGATTCTGTTTGAGAGAATCCTGTACCTAATGCTGTTAAATCAGCATCTAATTTTGCTGCAAGAGCATTACCTAATATGTTACCTACATTGCCTGTTAAATCTTCAGCATTACCCATAACTGCTAAATCAGTTACATCTGCTCTGATAACGTGCTCACCAACAGTACAGCTTCTTGCTGCTGTTGTGATTGAAGTTACTGTGGTATAATCTGCACCATCAGTTCCTGCTCCAACTGAACTTGAAGCCACTTTTGTATAATCAGGGAATTGTACTGTGATAGCACCTTTTACTGCTTGTTTTACTGTAACTAAAGGAAACATTACGTTAGAATGGTTGAATGCAATAACTGCATCACCAATTACCTTACCTAATCCACCTTGAGCGACACCTGTATCTGTTTCTGCCATGATACCTTACTCCTTAATCTCATTCTATCTATCAACTGCTTGTTAGCCTTCAAGAAGAATGTGCCTTGTGGCAATTTAAAAAAATTAAATTTTGTAAGGTTTTTTAAGTTTGCCTTTACCCCAACCACCAAAAGTTCCAATGGATTTTGCTGTAATAGATTTACCTTGCTGATTTCTTGTTGCTCTTTCTTCTATCTCATCTATGTAAGTATTATAGTCCATTTTCTGACCTTTATACTTAACTTCACAATCACCATCAGGCTTTACATCTAAAGACATATCACCTTTTGGATCATAATCAACGCCTAAGATTTTAGAATGATTTTTTTTCTTCAATCAAGATACCCTATTTTAATCCCTTGTCCTTGTGGAGTAGAGTTTGCCTCTTTGTAACCCTTAGGATCTTTTTCTGCCCATTCAGCAAAAGATGAATAGCCACCAAAATCACCTTTAGGTACTTGTGTGCCTGCCCTACCTGTATTGGTTGGTAAAGAAGTTACTTTATTTACCTTACTTACATACAACTCTAGTTTGTCTAATGGTAGGCTTTCAGCTATAGATTTATCATTATCTTCAGTTAATTGCTCCATAAGAGTATTTCTCTTATTTGTCTTATATTCCTCATATTCTTTTACAACAACTGAGGTTTTTTCAAGTTTAGCATTTGCTTCATCAAGAAGTGTCTTATACTCGCCTTCTTTTTCTAATTTAGCTTTGCGTGATGCTTCTTGGTCTGCTTTAACTTTGTCTAATTGAGCCTGAAGATTAGATACTTGAGATTTATAATCATTCTTTTGGTTATTAACCTCATCAAATCTAGACTTAGGAATACCATCTGATACATTGTTTGAACTAGCTTCTGTGCTAGGTTGTTTAACCTGATTTGCTTCAGTTTGAGTTGTGTTTTCTTCTGACATTTGAACCTCTTTTGTGAGTATTAGTTATAAAAACTATCTCCATAATATAAATAAAAATACTTTACAACAAATATTTTTTTTTAAACAAAAAACCCCAAGCTTTTACACTCAGGGTTTTTCATTGTTATTTTAAGTAGGATTTATTTATTTATTTTTATTGATTGCATCTGCTATTGCTTTAGCAACATCTGCTTTTATTGTTATAGTATTTGTGTACTCATCTGCATCTACTATATCTACATCACCATTAAAAGCATTTACTTTAACTACTACATCTGAACAACCCCACTTGCCTGTTCCAAAGTTTCTAACTATTATATCCATTTTTAATCTCCTTTGTTTGTTTCCTTAACCTTATGCAATAAATTAGGGATATTTGCAATACTACGCAAGCTTTTTTTATAACTTTTTTATTTTATCGAGGAGAAATAAATATAACTATTTATCTTTTCTTGCCAATATTTATGGTGTGTGTGCCTTTAGGCATAATTCTTTTGAGTTGCTTGTTAAAGCTAGGCATTAGCTTTTTAATAACTCTAGGATTGATAGGGTGAGACCTGCTAGTGAGAAACCTTCCATTTTTTCTTAACCATTCCAATTTGTTAGCATGAGATGTCCAACCAATATAGATAGCTTGTTCTCTCACATTAAAATCAGAATTAGTATCTAACATTAAATCGCCTGTAGCTATAGGTGCTGTACTGTTTGCATAGCTACTATTTTGTCTTTTAATTTTATTGTTTTTTTTTCTAGCCTCATATGGCTTAGAATATTTAGGGAACTTTTCATCATTACTCATTCTAGGATTTGATTTATCATAAGTAACTTTTCTATATTCATTAGACACTACAGTTTCAAAGTGTCTAAATGCAGTTCTATCAAATAGAGGTGAAGGAGATTTATATGGTTTGCTTTTCTTAGCCATTAGTTTAATTCTTTTTCATCTAATATTTTCTTTGCACCTTTTGGATCATGTCCAAACTTATCTTGTAAAGCTATCTCCCATTTATGTCTGCAATTATACCCACCACCACTAATAAAGACATTACTTCCAAATTTAGCTTCTATTTCTGCTTTAGTTAAATCACCTGCTGACATCATCTTTAAGCATTCAGGTCTAGTTTTTCCATCTAATGCACCTATGTATTGATATTTAATGTTAGCAGGCATTTTGTCTATCATTACTTTAGTAACGCTTCTGCTATATTCATTCATTGAAGTGTCAATAAGAGTTTGTAGTTGCCTTCTACTTAATGCTCCTTGACCTCTAACTGCTTCTACTACAGTTTGTACAGGTGAGCCTGATATAATGCCATTTACCACTTCTTTTTTAATAACTTGAGCCATATTATCTAATTGGTTTAAAAGTGAGCCTGTGCTATAGTTTTTAAGGGCTACTAATGTTTCTTCAGATACTGCTGCAAAGCCTTGTATAGTTTGTAGCATAACACCATGAGCATCATCATAAATATTTATAGCATTAGCTGATTTTGCTCTGACTATTTCCATTACATCTAAGTCTTGTATAAATACAGCAAATTGTTCAGCAGTTCTTTGTCCTTTAAGTTTATATAAGTTTTCTATGGTTTCTTCTTGTACTTGCAGTAGTATATCTGTAACAAGTTCTGAGTTTTGTTCTATAAATAGTTGATCTGACATTAAGCCATCAACTCCCACTTAATAAATCAGTAACTGTTTTTCTTGATTGCCAAAACTTGCATGACCAATATCTAGCCTTAGTTTTGTCTGTTGGTTTGTTTGAATCACATTTATGTCTTGCTCTGAAACTTCTTCTTCTTTCATCAGAGAATCTTTTTATAGATAGATTGGCATCACCAAACATTACTTTCTTAACCTTATCACCTGACTTGACATATACTTGGAACTTCTTTCTTCCATAGCCTGCTTGCCCTTTAGTAATTCTGCTAGGCTTATCTAATGTAACTTTTCTGCCTTGATATTCAGCCATTATTTCTTAATCTTTTTTGTTTTACCACTAGCTGTTCTAGCAAACTTATGTGTTTTAGTTTCTCTTATAAGTGTTCCATAATATCTTTTGCCACCATATGTCCAGCTTACTTTCTTAGGCATATATCCTCCTTATACAGGTCTAGTTAGTTGTGCTAATAATGAATTTTCTTCTTCTACTTCTTCATCATCATCAGCTAAATCTGCACTACTTCTTTCAAATAAATAATCTTCTGCTGAATCTCTATCAGGGAATCTATCAGGATCTTTCTGCATTAGTATATCTGCTCTATCAATCAATCCATTAGCAAGTTCCCATTCCCATTTTTCTCTTTGTTCTTTATCAGATAATACTTCCATACTTTCTTCAAAATCTACTTGCTCTAAATCTCCTGCATCTTTGCCCATATCTACAGCAATAATTAGTTTTTCTAGTTCAAATAATTCTTTCTCTATTTCACGCCACTTAATAACATCAGATACTCTTGCATCTGTTAATTCAGAGTTCCTTAATTTTATAGCTACACCTGATTGTGCAGTTGTACCTTCAACAAAGCTAATGTCAATGTGGTAGTTCTGTGCTAACATCTTATAAGCAGTAGTTACTGCACTTGTAATTGATTCTACTGTGTTAGGTGGAGATACTAAACTCATTGTTCCATCTGCCCCTAAAAAAGTAATTTTGTCTGCCCCTACTTCTAAATCATCTTTTTCTATCATAGAGCCATTGACATAAATATAGCCAAAGGATTGAAACATTATATTAGCAGCTTTATTAGTTTCTGCTACATTAATTAGTGCATTGGTTTGTATTAAATCTGTACTTGCATCTGTATCTAAATAACTAGATTCAGGCTTACCATCTCTCCAACACTCAACAAAAGGCAATACACCATAAGGATTTATCATGTCAGGATTCATTTCATCTGTATAAATTCTACCATTATTATCAAATGTGTATGTATTTTCTTTATCCCAATAAACATGAAGTTCAGGAGTATCATCTAATACAGAATCTTTACTTGCTATAGGGTAAACAATAGCTTCAGGTGTTAATGGATCATCTCCAAATATAGGCTCATAATCAAATATAATATCATACTCTATGTGCATTTCATTCTTATCATTATATCTCATACAAGGTTTAATAAGAACAGCATCTAATAAATTACACATTCTTTCTGCTCTTTGTAGCTTAAAGTCTTTATGATGGAATAGCATTGGGGTTTCTTCTTTTGTATATGTTCTTTTAGGTGGTTTCATATACACTAAAGATACTCTATCAATAATTCTTTTAGTTACGTTGATATTAGCAGGAGGAACTTTCTCAAATAGACTTGTGTCAAAATAGTCCATTGTATAAGGTAGTGACCTGCCTTTATAATATTCCATAGCATCTAATCTACCTGCTTTCCATTGATCCTTTCTTTTTTGTCCTGCATCATATTTTGCATTTAATACTAATAGTTCTGCTGTTGATCTTATCATCTCTTAATGCTCCCCAATGTTTGTTTGATGATTGGTTTCTCCCAATGAACTGCATATCCTAAAGCATCAGACATGTGTGTTAAGTCTTTATTGCTCTTATCTATTTCCCTAGTTCCTTCTTTATTTACTACTTTTTCTAGGTCTTGTATAAGTGCTTTGCATTTTGTGTCTATTAAAAGATTGCCATCTAATGCTCTGTTAACAGCATTAACTCTATCTGTTACAGGTGGATTCGACTTTAAGGCTTTAATCCTTACTCCACCTTTTCTGATAATCTCTATATCACTAAACATAGATGAACTACCTCTCCTTATTCCTGTTGCATCAGGATATGCTATATATTCACTATTTGGGTACTTCTGCTTAATTGTATTAACCATTCTTTCAGTTAATAAGTCACCACTACCACCATGTGATAATGCTATACAATCAAACACTCTTATTTGGGGTTGTTGTTCGTATAATTGGAATAAAACTGCACATTCAGGATCTGCGTTAAAATCAATTCCATATCTAACAGGCTTCCCTCTGTTGTATTCGACTTCTCCCACATTGGAATTTCTGTCGAACTGATAGTAGGTTTGACCTTGTTGTAAATTGACAAATTCACCATCTCTGTATGCTTTGAGCAGTTTTTTATCATAGTTTTCTTCTAAAAGTTTTAAATAAGACTTTGGTAAATATACATTATCTGAAGTTTTTCCCCTAACTAAAAATTTATTATTATCAGCTTTTTCTACCATTAAGGTATAAGTGTACTTCATTCCTTCAGGAGTTGTGCATATATAAATCTCAGGATTTTCACAATCTCTCATTCTACCTAAAGCCTTATTAAATGCTGTTTCACAATATTTATGTGAAGATATGTCAAATTCGTCAAAACCACAATAACTCAGCGAGACGCCTACTATCGATTGTGGCTTAACCATTTGGAAGATTTTTATATTGCCATAAGCTGTTTTTATTGTATGCTTAGATACATTGTAATCATAAGGAATACCTTTGTTTTCTAGTATATCAAGAAATGGTGGCACAAATACTTCTTCTGCTAGTGAGTAAGTAGGATATATAATCCAACCATTACTAATGCCATCTTTATTCTTTCTAGTTATGTGATTTATAAATGTTTTATGTAGAAAGCTATATGTTTTACCTGATCCAAAGCCACCAACATAAGCATTAATTTGTTTCTTGCTTTTTAAAAACTCCCATTGGTGAGGGAAATAATCTTCTTTGTATATTGTTAGGTTAGATGCCATCAAATACTATTTCATCAATAGGTTTGATTTCTGTGAGTTCTTGTTTGTCTGTTTGCCCTAATACTTGTTTACCTAGCCAAATTAACATAGGCACATTGCCTTTCTCTGCTGCGTTCCATTGTAGTTTTCTCAATCTTATTTTTCCACTATCTTTCCCTTTTGTCATAAATTGGGAATAACTCTTTTTAATCAGATCTTCACTACAACCAAAAAAATTAGCAACTTCTCTAACAGTACAACCATAGGAAGCTAACTGTTCTACTTGCTTTGTGTCAATGTCATATTTTTTAGGTCTAGCCATAGTCCTAGTATAGTTATGGTAGTATCACTCTTTCTACTAAAATCTTATATTCCTTTGATTTTTCTTGTTTTACTTCTAAATCTAGCCACTTAGGTGAGTCATCATGTATATATCTTTCTAGTGCCAAAGCATCTATAAATTGTTTTAAACCACCATATAAATTATCTATATCTATTTGCCTTTTAACACCACAAGTAATCCTAATCCTACATTTCTCACAAGTTCCTTTAATCTCTTTATCATTCATCTCACTTCTAATCATAAATTGATATTCTCTTTTAAGCCTTTGCTTCTTAGCCCAATGCCATTTATCTATAGCATTTCTAGAGTAAGGTCTATGGTTTATTTCTAATTTATCTAAAATAATAATCCTTGTGTAGAAGGCTTATAGGATGCATCATATCTTTTATTTTGTCCTTTAGGATAAGGCTTTATTTCATACTTTAAATTACTCAACATCTTTTTCTTTTCTGATTTACTACCTATAAACATTATATATCTATGTTTTTGTGGTCTTTCTCTAATAGATAAATCTTCATATTTCATAGTCTCACAAACAGTTTTACTATGTTTGTTTGGATTATTAGGATCGTACCTCTCTGTTCTTTTTGCTGACAGACCTGTGTATATCCAATTTGTTGCTTGATAAATATACCCATTGTGATTTTGAGATGTATCTGCATAGCTTACTGCAATTTTAGGTTTAGGTAGTTGTTTAATACAATTTCCTAAAAAATAAGATGTAACATTTTCTATGTTTTGATTATTTACACATAATCTATTTAATTCAATTACATAACTTTTATAATCTTTTCCACATATACCTACACATAATGCATTTGATGGTGGGCTTCCAAAAGTGCAAATTCCTTCTAATATTTTATCTTTATATAATCCAAAAGCATACGAAATAGATGGTATTCTTTTAGCATAATGCTTATTAAGCAACCAATCATAAGTTTCTTCTGATTTTATGGATTGTACTTTGTAATTATCTTTTACCATAACTTAAATGCTTTCTTCCTTTTAGCCTTCTCTTGTTGTTCTGCCTTCCTTATTTTTGCATAACATATCTTGCATTTTTTAATCCTATAACCTCCATATATCCTGTAAAATTCTTTATAAGGCTTAACCTTATTGCATTCTGTGCATTCTTGCTTTTCAGAGTGGAGCATATTTAGGAGATCAAACCCTGAGAGTGTGGGATTTGAAGTAGGTTAAGGAATAAACACACTCCACTCATTTTTTCTTACTCAATTTCTTTTTACTTCGTTTATATTTCTTTATTGCAAGATTCTTTCTTTTCTTTTCTTGCTTTCTGTACTTTGCTTTTTTGTTTGGCATATTCCTCTGCTTCCCTTATATCAAAAAATTTATGTCCATCAACTATGTAAATAAAACCTAATTCTTTATATATTTTCACTTAACCTAAATCCTTTAATAGTATCTTTAATTTTATCTTCTACATCTTTAACTTTTTTTTCAATCTTGTTTACTTTGTTGTTAATATCTCTTTTAGCTTTCTCTATTTCTTTCTTGACCTCATCTTTGTAAGCATCTACTTTGTATCTAATCTGCTCAACCTCTAAATCAACTTTTTCTTGTATCTTATCTTTTAAGATCTGCTCTACATCAACAAATTTTAATGCCAGCACTACACACACAATTAAAGTTCCTAATATAAAAAATCCATTTCTTTTTCTTTTCATCTCTTTTTATCCATTAGTTTTGCCTGACAACATCTACTGTCTTGTTTGAGTTCAAATTGTGAATAGCTATCATTTTTATTGCATTTACTGCACCATGCCAAATAAAATTTTCCTGTGCTA
>VTLG01011447.1_pt1 | contig 20905 bp, 32 predicted proteins | sample 4694571 | NCBI WGS metagenome assembly VTLG01 (sample SAMN12604809, study PRJNA352737) | marine metagenome | biome: ENVO:00000447; feature: ENVO:00000209|ENVO:00000569|ENVO:01000036; material: ENVO:00002151; isolation source: viral sequences binned using virsorter ... | reverse complement strand
ATTTTTTAGTTTTAATAACAAAATCGTGTATAGCTTCACGAATTAAAAAACCTATTGAGAGTCCTGCTCTTGATAGGTCTTTTAAATGCTGATAATCATCAGGATTTACAGATACACTAATCCTTTTGAGAGTTTCTCTTTTTTCTTCAGTAACATTTTCAGACATAATGAATAGCAAACTTATACCATAATACTAGCACATAGATATTTTACAACTATGAATGGTCAAAAAAGAAAAAGAAAAGAACCAAAAGAAAAAGAAATATAATATAAATAAATAAATATTATATATATAAATATATATATATTATAAATATATATATACATATAAGAATAAGGAAAAGAATTTTTCAGATATCTGCTTGACATCTAAATAAATATCATTTACTGTCAGTAATGAACAGTTTATTATGAATGGAAAAAACAAAAGTTTGCATTTGGTTAGATCCTGATCTTCATACTTATCTGAATGAGAGTAGAGGAGAAGAACTAACAATACCGCAATATATTCGTTTAATTCTTAAGCAGAAAATGAAATCTGCTAATAAAAGAAAACCAAAATCAGTTGCCTCTGATCCTTTTTCTTACTACATCATTAGTCCAGAGGTAATACCTGATGATTTAAAACAATATGCAGATCTTTTAATTGAATGGTGGCCTATTAGAAAGAAAAAAGGTGCATCGTGTACTACAAGCGTTGCTAACCGCATCTTTAATACTCTTAGGTCATTTCCATCACAAGACAGAAAAGAAGCTATTGAAAAGGCAATCAGTAATGGCTGGAAAGATATTTATCCACTTAAGAAGGGTTACAAACCAGAAGAGCCAAAACATCATCCTGCTTCAAAAGTTTTTAGAGCAAGTGATTCTGATATGCCACCAACCTTAAAAGAGCTAGGTTTAGACAAAGCTATGAATGGAGAAAATTAATGGAAAGAGCATTTGACCAGGTTGCTGTAATCAAACTTCTGAAAGATGGTATCAAAAAAGGTTACTGGACTTTAGAAGATTTAGATAAACCATCACAAGGATGGAAAGAAGTTGTTGATACCTGTAATGGACATCCTTTATATCCAAGAGGCTATCGAGGTGTCAAATATAAAAATCTTGCTAGGGTTGAAGAACCTAAACCTAAACCAAAAGAGGAGAAAGTAGAACTTACTGATCCTAAAGACCTTCCAATTTACGACTTTTAAAAATGAAAACCTTCCAACTTTTAAAACCTCTTCCAATCAAAAGAGATGAAAATACACACAGATATGTGAATACAGAAACCAAACAATGGATGTCTTATTCAACCACTCAAGTCTGTAGTGAACTGACTGAAGAAGATAAAGAAAATATCGAAAAATGGAGATCACAATGGCAACCTAGAGGAGAAAAGTGCCATGAATGTCTAGCAGAAAGAATGTTAGGTAATACTGTTGATATTGATGCTGGAGAATACTGGCAATGGGTACAGCCTTTACTAACACATGAATTGTTCACACATTTTGAACCGATGGCAGTTGAACATATGATGTCGATACCTGATAAATCCGTTGGTGGTCAACTTGATCTGCTAGGTCGAGACACAAAGACTAATCAGATCAGATTGATTGACTTAAAGACAAAAAGCAGTTGTGATTATTTCATGCGAAAGAGAAAGAAAGATGGTTTGTTATATATTGAGGATCTTGATATGTATTGGAAAGAACCTTACTCAACTGATAAACAACTTGGTTGTTATGTTGAAATGTTGAAACTAAACTATGATCTAAGACCAGATGTATGTAATACGATTTGGGCATTTGAAGGTAGATGTATTATGAACATTGATCAACCAACAGAAAGATGTGAATCTGCATGGCAGAAAGCATGGGAAAAGTTTGAAACAGAACAGGAGTTGTTTTAAATGAGATATATACTTGATGTTTCAGGACATGACCTGAAACTTATCAGAGCATCTATCGTTAATTTTCAAAGATCACTTGAAATGTCAAATTATGCAGAATTTGACAATATAATTGATGATCTTGATCATGTTTTTTTTAAGATATCAAGGATGAAAAAAGAACAATTAAATAATAAAATCAAAAGAAAATGGGGTAGTAAAAAATGAAATGTTTTTATCGAGAACTTGATGAAAGAAAAAAGTATTTAATTACAAAATTACAGAATCAAATTGCCACACTTGAATGGCAATGGTTTCAAAGAGAAATAAGTGATAAAGATTATGTAGTTGCATATGATGACATACAAAGACGTATTCGATCACTTGAAGGATGACTAATCCAAATAAAAGAAAAGGAGACAAAGCTGAAAGGGAAGCAGCAGAACTTTTAACACAAGTTACTGGTTTTGAATGTAAAAGAAATTTAGCAGCAGGAATCCCAGATGATGTTGGAGATATTTATGGGATACCTAATTGCGTGATACAGGTGGCAGATTATAAAGACAAGTCCAGAGCTTGTTTAGTAAAACCCAGGGAAGTTGAAACACAGAGAAAAAATGCAGGTGTAGACTTTGTTGCAAGTATGGTTAGGTTCAGAGGAGGTCAATGGAGAATGGTCTTGACTCCAGAACAATTCAACACATTGTTACAAGCCGCCTTGCAGTAAACATGATATAGGTGTAATATAATTATCAAGTAAACAATTACTCATGGCCACTAAACAACCCTCGACATTGATCGAGGCACTAAACGCTTTCCAGCAAAAGCATCATGCCGCTGGTTTAGATGGAAGCAATCCATTTTATAAAAGCAAATACACCACATTGGCTCAAGCATTGTTAGCTGTTCAACCAGCTACAGAGTTTGGTCTTTGTCATACACAACTGAATGATTATGTGATCACTCCAGAAGGAGAAGTTATCACAATAGTCATTACAAAATTGATGCACGTTTCTGGAGATGAACCTTTAGTCAGTAAGTTTCCTGTTCCAAAGATTCCCAGTAACGTAAAAAATGCACATCAGGAAGCAGGTTCTGCTCAAACCTATGCTCGTAGATATGGATTACTTTCTGTCTACGGATTAGCTAACGATGATGATGATGGTAATTCATTAACGAAAACACCACCACCAAAAACAGGTGTAGCGAAAACTCCTACAAAACCTAATCAAAAACTAGAATCTACTTCTGTTTTAGAAAAACTCCCTGATCCTATTACTAAGGAAGCAAAGGCAGTAATTCTTGAAAAGCTACAGGCACTTCATCAAAGTAAGCCATTGAAGATGAAAGACGTAGTCGAATCTTTCAGAAAAAAATTCAGCATTCAAGATACAAAAATTACCAGACATATTACTACTGCTGAACATGGTGAGTTTTTAGCTCTTGAAATCTCTAAGATAGATGAAAGCTTATGACACCAGATGAAACTGCTAACACTGCCAGAGAACAAGTATTGAATGAACTTCTTCTCCGCAAACAGCAGAGAAAAAAAGATTGGAACAAAAACATCTTTAGTGTCAGAACTAACGACACCCTTGCTTCCAAAATAAAAGATCATTGTAAAGAAAACAAAGTTTCTTTTAATTCATTCTTCAACAATTTATTAACTCAATTTTTTAACTAATCATGCCAGAATTCAATTTCAATCCAGCATTACCTAAACCAATTTCATTTAAGATCCAAGATGGTCAATATGGAAAGCAATTAGCTTTGTTCATTCCAACAGAATCTATTACGCATTTAATGGATCATATGCAAAACTTAGTAAATACAAAATTATCATCTGGAAAAGTTTATCTTGGAAAAGAAAAAGGGAACGTTAACACAGAAGGTGTATACATCAACGCTAAAATCATGGATGGAGACTACGGCCTTTATGGGCAAATTAATCCCCAGAAAATCGATACAGGAGTAAATGATCAGTTACCTTTCTAAACCTAAAGATGAATATTTAGTTAAAGATCCAAACCTAAATGTTCACTTTAAAATAATAAATGGTGTACGCTACTGGCTTACACCTCCTCCTTCAGACTATAAAAAATGACACCAGTAAGAAAATCCGTAGAAAAGTTACGCAAACTAAAAGAAATTAGACGTAACAATCTCGAAAAAAATTTATTAGATGTACAACTAAAAGGACAGGATCATTATGTTTTTATAAAAGATAATGGAAAAGCTCAAGTTATTTATGATGAGGGTCGTTGGATTGCAGAGCATATAAAAACTGCTGTCCTTAAATTTAATTATGAAATTGACAAGATAGATAAATTATTTATCAGAGACTTTACTGATGAAGAGCTTAACGAGTACGAAAAAACTTTGCAATAGGATTTGTAGATTTTCTTTTTTCTTTTCTCATTTCTAATACAACACGATTAGCTTCTAATTCTATAAGTCTGTTTAATAGAGAGGCCATAAAGATATCTTGATCAAATTTTTTTCTAACCATATGTGTGCAATATCTTTTTACATTGTCTATGTCATTAGCTTTCATAATCTCTCTACATTGCATTTCTATCTCTAGCTCCAACTCTGGAGGTGCTGGTTCTATATCAATGTTAAGGAATTTAGTAATTTTCATTTTAGGGAAAAAGCTGTTTTTCTAAAATTTCAACTGCCTTATCATCAAGTGTATTTGTAGTTTGTTTGGCGATTGATTTTAATAAATCTACAACCAATCTCTTTACAGCAGTTGTTGTTAAGAACGTCATTAGAATTGGTTTTAGTATCTTATACATGGCATAAATATGTGTTACTTTCCAAACATAGCTAAAATGCTAGTATTAGACAAGAATCTTTACTTTTATGGAAGAAGAAGAAAAAGAAAGTCGGGATTATTTTGGACACGCAATCCGATTTATTATCCTTTGTTGGGCTTTGTCAGTTATGACTCTTGGATATATGGAAAGAATTAGGTTAGACACTTTTGCTGCTGGCCTTGTAGGGAACATAGCAAGCAGCTATGGAATAGCGGTAAAGGGTAAAAATGGCAACGGAAAAAAATCAGTTATAGTAGATAATAAGAACAATAAAGTAGGAATCAAATGAAAAAACTGTTTGCTTTACTTCTATTCTTACCTTCGGCTGCTTTTGCCAATATAAAACAGGAATTTGTAACCTCTGCACAAATATCTATAGATTCGCCTTATGTCATTACTAATGCTGCCCCATCGAGCTACAGCATAAGCGGAAATAATATTACTACATCTACAGGAACAGGGGATAGTGTGGTAACAAATGGGATAGGTGGCTTAAATCTCGGTAGCTTGAGTAATGGAGTACCAGCTTTAGTTAACACAAATAAATCGGTTACAACTGCTGGTTCAGCGTTCTCACTATCGGAAAGTTATCAAGCTGGTGACGTAACACAATCAGCAATCACTCCATCAAGTGGTATTGCAAGTCTCCCTGTTCTTGGTGGTCAAACTACTGTTATCTCAGGAGGCACAGCAGGAAACTTAGCATTAACATCAGTTTCATCAGGAATCCATACCTGCACAGCAGGGGGTAGTGGCACTAGCTGTATTGGATCTACCACTGTCCGTATTACGATTGACTAGACTTTGGTTATTAGTTTTACTATTATGTCCTATAAGAACACTTGCTGTTCCTGTAGTTCCTCAATTTCGTAGTGGTTCGAGTCAGACTTCAAGCACTTCAGAATCAGTTATAAATGAAACCATCACAAGTCATCAGTATCGAACAGGATACTCGTATTCTGCGTCAGGACACAACATCGAATCATCAGATCTCAATGGATATATCAACCCTACAGCTACAACTCTTACAGAACAAACAGTTGGAGGGGTAAGTTTTAGTTGGACTTCACCAAACTTAGAGGCCGTTCCAAGATGGAAAGTAGTAACCCCAGGGTCAGCCTTTTCTCTTCAAGAAACTCTGATAACACCAGGGTTAGATACAGTAACGACAATAACAAGAACAATAAACACAACAACCACAATAGAAACTACAACTACCTTTGGGCAATAGCTTTATTGCTTTGTCCTACAGAAGTTCTAGCTAATACAACAGTTGCAAGTCCTAGTTCCAATGCTCAAGGTGTTGTAAATAATAATGCAACTATGATAACCCCGTCATCAATGCCTTCTTTTCGTATGAGTCAAGGTATTGTTTGTGCTTCTCCTAGTTTTACGATTACTCCTTATGTAACTGATTCTCATACATTTTCTTTACCGAGAGAAACTGTTACCAGACAAAATATTTACGATGAAAATACAGGAGCGATAAAATATATACAAGAAACTCCAAGATTTGAAAAAGAAAACTTTAATTTAAATTATGGAATTAGTATGCAACTGAACATTCCATTAGGAAAGTCTCCTGCTCTTTGCCATGAAGCGACCCAAGTAAATATTGATGCTCAAAAGCTATTGATAAAGAAAACTAAAATGGAGATTAGTTTATATCGTTTAGAGATGTGTGCAAAACAGGCAAAATTAGGTGTTTACTTTAAACCTAATACTCCAAGTGCTGTTACCTGTGAAGATATTGTTGTTACTATCCCACCAAATCAAACTATCCCACATACTCATAAATTAAAGTAGACAACCCACGGGTTTAAGTTGTCCACCAAAATAATTATAAAGTAGATAGACCCCTTCCAAGTAATCTATCTACTTTAGGCTAAATCTCACAGCCAAATTCATTATATCAAATATTCTCATTTTGTAACATAAATAATATAAATTTGACATATAAATAATATATGTTTAATATAAAAAAGTCCGTTAAGGATTTAAACTTTCACTCCGTTAAGGAAACTTTTATTATGGCACTTAATAGCTATCAAGTCACAGTTCATGGAACTGCTGGACTTCTCTGTTCAAACGTACAAAACTCTGATCCATTAGGTGAAGGAGCAAAACAAAAAGCATTCTTCTCTAGTAAGAAAAAGAAAAACGATGAAGATCATCTTTGCCTTCGTGCATTAGATTGGGTTTTTTCTGGATATTGGAAAAAAGAAGGTAAGGTTAAAGTTAACGAAACTAAAAACTCTATCGAATTTGATGGATTTTCTGATCCATATATGCCAGGTGCTAACTTCTTGCGTTGTCTAAGAAACGCTGCTACTAAATGGAAGTTAGGTAAAGACGTTCTTCGTTCTGTTGTTGTTACTAATGATCCATTAATCGAATATGAAGGATCAAAAGATGCTTTGGAAATGTACACAAAAGATCAAAGTTACTTCTCCAATACAGCATTTACATCAAGAGGTGTTTGGGTTCAGAGATTACTATTTCCAGATTGGAAATGTACTTTTGAGCTAATGGTTGATGATGAGATATTAAGTGTATCTCAGCTAAATAGAATCATTACTATGGCTGGTAAAGCTGAAGGACTAGGTACATGGAGGCCAAGATTTGGTAGATTTTCTGCATCTGAACTAGTGGAGATGGCTGACTAATGTCAAATCCCAGAATAGATGGCATCGATTGGAGATCACTTCAAAAAGGTGATGTCATTCCAGAGGAACATATCCTTGATTACTGGAACACTTGTTATCCAGATAAAGATTGGGATAAGTTCAGCATGGTTACTGTTAGAGGCAACATCGAAAAACTTCGTGAAGGCATTAACAGACCAATCGTTCTCAAAGAAGTAAAAGGGTCTTTGGTAGTTCTTACTGATAAAGAGGCTGTTGATTATTCAGCAGCCCAAGCCAATGCTGGTATCAAAAAACATCGTAGGCATACTCGTAGACTATTTACTCACATAGATTCTTCTAAATTAGATCAAGCTAAGAAACGTGATTTAGAAACAAAACAAATTCATCATGCGTTCATAGCTTCTGCTGCTGATGGTGCTAGAAAAGAATCATTGCAGTTACAAAGAAAAGGTGAAAGATTACCTAAGTCTTTGATCGAAAAGTCAGACTTTAAGAAATCTTCTTAGCGACTTGTTGCGGTTCTTCTCTGTGCCGTGTACCTTAACTCTATCAGACGCAATTTGTTGCCCCTCAAGTTATTTCATAGCAATCGTTATGGGTGTTACGATAAACCCTTCTCAACATCTCTTGTAGGTGCAAGAACCAAAGAGATGAAAATCGCCTCAAATCCCCTCTCCTCTTATTAATTTAATTCTGTGTCGCTCTTTGTTGTGCAAATTTGCTCAAGGTAATTTCGGCTCTGTGCGATTTCATTCGCCTCATGTCAAACGTTGTAAGTGCTACGATAAACTTTCCTCAACATCCTTCTGGGTTAATAGCCTTGAAAGATGATAATTCGCCTCACATCTTTTCGGATCAAGTTGATTTACCGCAACTCTTCACGCTTTGATGTGGCTCACGGCAAATTGGCTCGATTTTTTTCATTACTTTTAGACTCGACTCTTACGTTATGAGTGCTACGACAAACTCTTTTTAACATCTTTGATACTTAATAGGTTGACAAGGTGATAATTCGGCTCTTTGCCCTTTCCTTCAGCTAGATGCATCGTTTTTCGATTCGATTTCGCTTGATTCCTACTAAATTACTGCCACTTGCTACATTTTTTTTCGACTCATGTCAATCGTTGTAGGTTTACGATTAAAACCTTCTTTAACATCTTTACGACTTAATAGGTCTGCAAGATGATCATTGCCACTGATGCATTTCTCCGTGTTCGCTTCTTAGCTTTCTCAGTTCCGTTTGCCTTCGTGTCTCGCCCCTCATTTCCCTGCCCGTCAAAACAATCGTTGTCAGTTTACGATTAAAACTGTCCTTAACACTTCTATGACTTAATAGGTTTGCGAAGTGATATTACCTCGTCTTTCATGTCCACTCGACTCTCACTCACTCATAACATCGTATTGCATTCGTCTGACGTTTCATCTCTATTTGGCTCAAATCCATCGTTCACACTTCACGATTAAAAGTGTCTTAACACCTCTATTACTGAATAGGTATGCGAGGTGACTTTGGCTCATCGTACCGTTTTTCCCCTCAACGGGCGCATCTCACGTCAACTAGGCCCAACCCCTTACGACTATCGGCAGCTTGACTCGTTTCCCCTTATCTTGATGCAATCGCTTGCCAGTTCCACGATTAAGAACTGGTATCCTTTTTTTTCTTCGTTAGTTTTTTTATTAAATTTTTTACTAAGGGTTTGACAATATTAAGCAGTAGTGGAGTAGAGGCAGCAACAGTAGCAATAACAGCAGTGCTAATAAGCTGTGGAGGATTCGGTATGTATTGCTCGATGAATTTAACGTCTTCATAGAGAGTTATACATTTACTACCATCTTCGCTTCTTTCATGCCCGATAACACGTTCTAATTTAAACTCTGAAGCATATTGGCCTACTCTTTGGTCATTCGGTCCAGGGCAAGCAACAAATAGTGGATCATCTTTTTTCTTTTTTGGCTCGTATTTTGGCTGTTCTACTGTAGGCTGGACAAATTCTTGTTCCTGATTTTGGGGGGTTTCTGATTGCGTATATACAAATTCGTTGGGGTTGTACTGCAAAGGTTCAAAACTAGGAATACTGAAGTTACCGCATTCTGTATATGTTCCATATTCATCTTTTGAACTATCAATAAGGCTAGTAAGGTTATTTCTGTGAACTCTCACACAACCTGGAATATCAACAATAGGTTTGTTTATTTGATTTACTACTGGATTACTAAAATTCCATATTGGTATTTCATGTATTTTTACTTCATTTATTTTAAATTTTGGTATCTCTGTCATTTACATCTCCAATAGAAATAGACCAGCCATCTTCTCCAAATTTACCAGTTTCTACAATCTTAGGTTTTTTTACTTTTTTATCTAATTCTTCGTGATATTTTTTTATGTCATTATCAAGTTCTAGATTAAATCTTTTTATTCTTAACCAATTTATTATTTTGTCTATATAGTACTTTATTAGCTTTTTTACAAACCCAAATATCATTGTTTTGCTAAATAAACTTCTACATAAGAATTACATTTAGGACAGGATAGATTAGTTACTACTGCATATTCTTCTGCAAGAACAGGTTGGAAATCTTCATCAATACTATGATCTCCACCCCAAATTAGTTCAGTTTCACAGTGCCAACAATTCACTTTTTAATAAAAGGTATAGATGGCCCTGTTGCTTCGGGCATTACATTATCTAATACTTTTGGCATAGCACCCTGTACATTTCCTAAAATTTCATTCATAACTTGAGACTTGAAATTTTCAGATGTTACATATTTATAGCCTATGTACGCTCCACCACTCATGGAAGCTACCATAAGAAAAGAAACAATACTTAAGACGTTAGCAATTTTTTGAAACATGATTAAAGAAGCCCTCCTAAAAGCTAGTGTGCCAATTACTTTGATGGTTTTGGCTTTGATTGTTGGCCTAGCTCCACTGTACCTGTTGGCAGGGATTCTTGCTCGATCTTCTTCAACAATAACTCCTTCGCCTGTACACCGCCCTCAAGCATCAAAATAGCTTGATTAACTTCTTCTAAAACTTTTCTTGCCTGTCCTTGTTTTTGTTTTTGACTAGCTAGTTCTTCTCTCCACTCAACAAGTTGTTTTTCAATTATTGTTTTCATTTATCGTTAGGGTCTGTTGGATATTGCGTCATATTTGGTGTAAACACTCCATCTTTTTCTGTCGATCCATAAAGATTAACTAAGGCAGTCGTATCTGCACAGTTTTCAATTTCTGTTTTGCGTGTTGTATAGGCTGCTCGTATGCCATCACGAAATGTAACCACAGAAGAATCCATTGCTGTACCTTTTTCTGCCTTTCTAACGACTTGCCAATCATATATGTTCAATAAACTTTTAGCTATTTGTTTTTCTTCTAATTTCAATACTGATTTAACACCTAAAATAACAACCTGATCTCCGTTTTCATCTTTCATTAGATCGCCTTTTTTATAACTGCCTTCTGGGTCATCTTCTGAGTATGTAGCATTGACATCTTCAACTGCTTTTTCTGTACCATCTTGCCAATAAAAACGAGAATTATAAACTTTTGGATCTTCAACTTCAGTAATTCCTAAAGCAGTTTTTTCATCTGCTGTTGATAGCCTTAACCAGTTAGCAGGGTAATTTGTATTCCCAACTGAAAAAGGAGCATCAAGTCTTAGTATTTTGTCGTTTAATTTAAAAGCCATAACTACATATTACCTTGCTCTTGCATATTTAAAAGGATTTTCTGCAAAAGCTAAATAAAACATTTCTTGATTGCTTGGATTTCTTGATGCCGAGCCAGTTCTTAATTTAAATCCATTAGCAAGAAAATCGTGATAAACGTCATTACTTGTTTCAGTATCAATTAAATCAGCGTCTAATCTGTGTTGAGTGGGATTATCAACATCACGTTTATTATCAATCATAATCCAATCTCCATCTTGTTCTCCTGTTTTTATCATTAGGAAAGCGGGCCTAAATCCTAAATGAACATAGACACCATCGGAGTTGCCATTGCCACCATATTTTCCAGCTTTAGAAAAACCTTCTACATTACTAAAGAAGTACCCGATCATGGCTTCGCCATTACTAGAGTTAGCACTATGCCTAAAGTTTATAACTGAGCTATCAATAGTTCCCCACATTGCAGCACCCGCAGTTTGAACGCGTGTTGCAAGATTCAATGATACAAAGTTATTGGTAGCGTTGGTAAACGTAGAAAACCAACATTGCCAGTTACCATCTCCACCTCTGCTTTTAATAATTAAAAAATCAGGTTTTACACCTAAACCATGACCAAATGAAGTAGGAGATCCTTGTCCATCAGAAGTCCATGTTGCGATAGAAAATCCCGCTGTTGTATTTGCTCTTACTTGTGAAGAGATAGTACCATTATTATTTGTAACTGTTGAGTCACCAGCATCCCAGTTCCATGAAACATATGAGTCTCCTGATCCATTATTTGAGATAGATGAACCTACACTAAAACCATCAGAATTAAAGGCAGTTAACCCATTTGTGTCAGTACCCTCTGCTTCTGTACCACTTGTTTCTAATACTTCATGCACACCGCTAATAGTATTATATAATTTATGAGCATTAGGACTATTTCTTTCCCTTATCCAAACAAAATCAGGACTGAAACTTAAACCTGTAATTGTTTGAGTTCCACCATTACCTGTATAAAGTAAAGTTTCAAAATATTTATTAGATAGTTTTATTGTTGGATCTGCTAAATTTTGTGTACACAAACTGTTAAACCCTGATGGTTGAGTGTGATTAAATGGTTGCTGACCAAAATTTACACTACCTGTATCGCCAGAATTAGTAGCAAAATAAACAAAGGGTACTGCTCCATTGGCAGCTTGTGTACTACTAAAGTCGTAAGCTGCATTTGTTCCGTTTGCTGGATCGCCACTATTGAAGAAATTACCAGATAAATCTGTGTACCAAATTTTGCTATTATCCATGTCAATAGCAATACCTATATAACCAGCACCAGTTTGTGCCGAACCTCCTGTTAAAGTTATCGCTCCAGAATCCCCATAATCTATACCATTTCTTTGTTGTCCGTTATTAGTAATTAGAGCAATTTTTAAACCAGTTACATCACCGCTACTTTGACCAGTAAAAGCAACTCTGCCACCATTTGTATCGGGATTAGTTGAATCTGTAGCTATAATTCCAACTTCTGGGTTGTCTCCACTTACTTTCAAAAATTCGTAATACCATTTACCAGAAGTTATAGCCATCGTTCCAGTAACAGCTTGGTCATTTGATGATTGACTAAACTTTAAATTTCCTTCAGTTAAACTTACACTATTAGTTTGATTTAGAGGGTTGTATGTACAAAAATTATTTGTAGGTGAATCTGTTACAGAGTCATTTCCAATACCAGAACTTACAGAAATATTACCAGGCGTTGTGTTATGACCATTTCCAGAATAATCTTTGCCTAATGTAGAGGCTGTATTGTTTGAGTTGTCTGAAAAGTTATAGTACCAACCCTGCGATCCATAAGTGCCTTCATATTTAATAGGTTTGTATTCTCCTGTAAGTGTATCTGTTTCTGCAAAATCTGACGGTGCTTTTCTTGCTCCATCTATAAAATGAATTTCTGCCATATATCCGTCATATTCTAAAGAGTTTGTATCTGCTTCTCTTCCCAAAACCTGTTCATTATTATTATTTATTCCGTGATCTCCTGTAGATATAGTTGGTGAAATATCTAATCCTTGTCTTTCTCCATTTACATAAATAATTATTCTGTCATCAGCAGTACTGTTATCTGAATCTAAAGTAACAATTAGATGATACCAAGCTGATGGGTCTCTAAAAAAACCTTGAGTGAAAGCATTTCCCTTACCACCACCACTTTCAAACCTAAATCTACCGTCACCAGAATATTGAATATTACATTGGTTACTTGACGATGTTCTTTGTGAAAATATAAATCTTTGACTGTCAGGTGGTTTTCCTAATTTCAACCACCCACTCCATGTCCATAATCTTTTATTACCTTCACTACTTAATGTTCTGGAAAGATGTGCAGAATCAGCAGAATTAAATCTTAAACTACGTTCAACTTCGTACTCACTAGCTCCACTAGACCCTGCTCTGATTGTGTCAAATAAAGCCATTTACTTTACATCCAAAGAAACTGCACAATGTATCACGTTTGAAGATTTTATAACATAATCTATTCTATCCACTGCACTAGCTGCTGTCGACAAAGTAGGTGCTGTACCACCAACAAACTTAAATGCAGAGTTGAAAGATGCTGTACGAGATCCTGTACCATCTTGAGTTATAAATATCGAACCAGATTGCCCAACAGTTTGGTTTGAAGGTGCTGCAAAAGTTCTATTACCTCCTAATGTTACAGATTGGTGCGTATTAGCTCCTAAATCTAAAGTTATTGTCGATCCATCACTTGCTGCTGTAATAGCTGCTCCCACTTTTCCTGATAATGCCAAACCACCTGATAATGTAAGTAATCCAGTTCCACTATCTGCTGCATCTGCTCTTAAAAAACTTGTTGAATCTAAACTATCTAAAGTTGCTGCGTTACCCCCATCAGCAGAAGTTATATAGCCAGCACCATTTGTTATTGCGTTGTTATTAAGAGATATGTTACCTGTGCCATCAAAGCTAACTCCTGCAATGGTTCGGGCAGTTTCTAAAGCTGTAGCTGTAGCAGCATTTCCAGAAGTGTCTTGGTTTCCAGAAGTATTTACACCAGGGAGATTTATGTTTCCTGATCCATCAAAAGATACACCACCTATATTTCTTGCAGTAGTTAAGGTATCAGCCGATCCAGCTACAATGCCAATAGCAGAACCACTATCATTTTTACTAAATAACTTGCAATTACTAGTTCGTATTGCTATTTCTCCAACAGATAGATCACTAGCACCTGGATCGCTACCGCTTGCTCTTTTTAATTTAATTGTGTTCGCCATTGTTCGACCTCCTGATGGTTAAAGTTTAATATGTTCCTCCATCTATATCGAAACTAGAGGCACTTTCATCTTCTAAAAATGTAACGAGGTCAGATAAAGCAACCTGTTTCATCGTTCCAGCGTCATTACAAATAAATCTATCTGCTGCCGCCAAAGTAGTTGAAGTTGCTGACGTTCCACCATCAATCAAGTTTATCTCAGCAGTTGTAGCTGTAACCCCATCAAGAATATTTAATTCTGAGGTAGTAGATGTTACTCCATCTAAAATATTTATTTCAGAAGTTGACGCTGTAACGCCATCTAAAATATTCAGTTCTGTTGCGGTGGATGTAACACCATCTAAGATGTTTAACTCTGTTGCGGTAGCTGTTACTCCATCTAAAATATTTAGCTCTGATGTTGTTGCAGTAACTCCATCTAAAATGTTCAACTCTGAGGTGCTAGCTGTAACACCATCTAAAATATTTAGTTCAGAAGCGGTTGCAGTAACACCGTCAAGAATATTTAATTCAGAAGTTGTTACTGTTGCTCCATCGAGAATACCAATTTCTGTTGAGGTTAGAGCAGCTAAAGCAGCAGATCCACCTGATTGACAAGAAGATAAGTTTGTTAAATCTGTTGCTGATGCCTGTGCTCCCATACTTGCTCTAGCAGTTGCACCAGATTCAAGAACAAAGTTAGAACCATCACCAACAATAAAATTACTGTCTGTTGGAGTAAGACCAGCTATATCACTAAGCTGTGCATCAAATGCTTGAACATTCGTTCCAATGGCTAAACCTAAAGCTGTTCTAGCTGCACTTGCACTTGTAGCACCCGTTCCACCATCGCTAATTGCAAGAGTTCCTGTTATAGAACTAGCAGCAAGATCAACAGCAATTTCAGTAGATTCAATAACAAGTCCACCATTAGCCTTAAGGTCAACTGACATTGTATTGCCAGACTTATCTAATCCATCTCCTGCTGTAACTGATCCTGCTCCAGAAAACTGTGCAAAAGTTAAATTATTCGTACCTGTGACTGCTGATCCAGAATTTGAAGTACATACAAAGCCATTGTCAGCATTAACAGTTCCCTGTTCAACAAAAGTAAACATACCAGCAGCATTAGAACCAGCTGCTAAATCAGTTGTTCTTTCCCATGTACTAGCCTTACAAAGATACAGTCCGTTCTGACTAGAAGTAGATTGATCTTTAACAAGCACTCTTTCATCAGCAGAAACAGCAACACCATCTATAGTTTGCGTTCCTGAAAGTGTAATATTTGCTGTAGTGGCTACTTTTACTGAATCTTTTACATCTAATCCTTGAGATACAGAATCTACATATCCTTTAGTTGCAGCATCAGTTGTGGCTGTTGGTGTTGCTAATGATGTAATTTTTTGAGAGTTAAGTGATACAGCAGCAGCAGGAGCAGCCATTTCTGCCAATGTGTTGGTGCGTACTCCTGTATCAAAATCAGATATTTTTGTATGTGCTATTGAAGGAATATCAGCAGCAACAAGTGACCTAAACGTAGGTGCAGCAGCACTTCCAGTTGTAGGGCCAGCTAATACAATATTTGCATTTCTAGTTGTTGCTTTATCAAAGAATGCTCCCTTACCACCAATAGCAATAATACTTGTAGCTGAACCTCCCGCACCGCCTGTTCCTGTACCATAAATCAGAACTTCATCGCCTTCTCTGAAAGCAACTTCAGCATTTTCTAATGACCCTGGATTTGATGATCCTGTTGATCTTTTAATTCTAATTGTGTTTGCCACTAGAAGTTACCTCCATCTACGAGTGTGAGTACAGTGTGAGTTGCGGTTGCTTCAAATTCATTTGTTGAAGAATTGAATACAGGAATTGAACCATTGACTTTATTATCGCCATTAAATTCAAACCCTGATGCAGCAGGACCTTGTGGGCCAGCCGTAGTAATTTCAACTGTAGTTACATCAGAAACCTGACTTACAGTTACAGAATTGGGAGTGCTCATGCTGTGTAACCCTCACTTATAAATAGTTTACCCTCTAAATAATAGTTTTTGCTACCCGAAGGTTCTGTTAACAATACGTCATAAAATAGAATCTCTGGAGTAAAAGTTGCAGTATCAGTATCAGACAAAGAAATATCTACAATTCCACCTGTTCTATTTGTATAAGCTACTGTCCAATCTGCATATTTTGTGGAACGTGATTCATCATAAACTTGTGCAGCTACAGTATATCCAGTTAAATCTATAGCTGTTCCAGTAGAGTCTTTAAATGTCAATCTGATAGGAAAGTCTGCTCTCCTATCTACAGTAAAATTCTTTTTTCCAGGAATAATTGCCATTTATTTAATGTCTAAAGATACTGCACATTGGATAACATTGCTTGATTTTATTATATAGTCAATTCTATCAATCGCACTAGCAGCAGTAGATAAAGTTGGTGCAACTCCTCCGATAAATTTAAAGGCACTATTAAATGATGCTGTCCTAGACCCCGTACCGTCTTGTGTAATAAATATAGATCCACTTTGTCCAACTACCTGATTACTAGGTGCAGCAAAGGTTCTATTGCCACCCAAAGTAACAGAATGATGACAGGCAGTAGCCATATCAATAGTAATTGTCGCACCATCAGATAATGCTGTAATATTTGAAGCTGCTCCACCTGTTAAAGAAACACCACCTGATACAACCTCAAATTTTGTAGATCCTCCTAATTGTAATTGTAAGTTACCAGTGCCAGTTTCATTAAATACTGAATTTGAACCATTATGACTAATAGTAAGATCGGAAGAAGTACCAAATACTAATTTGGCATTATCAGCAAATTCAAGAGCATCATCAGATTTATCCCATAAAACACTATAGTTATCTCCTTGAAAAGCAACATCAACTGTTGTTAATGTACCTGTCATAGTTCCACCAGCTACAGGAAGTAATCCTAAATTTGCTGAGTCTATATTTCCTATTTCAGTAAAAGCACCATTACTTGAATTTCTTATTTTTAAAATGTTTGAGGTTGTATTAAGAAAAGGCATACCAGCAACACATTGACTACTGGTTAAGTCAGTAGACTTTGAATTACTTGATTGGATCGCAGCAAAAACAGCGTTCAAATCAATTCTTACGTTTTGACCTGAGTTATTTTCAATAGTGTAGTTTGTTACGTCAGCCACAATTAAATACTATTTTTCTCCATATTACCCTCCTTTGCCGAAACCAACAGCACTGTAGGTAAAGTTCCTATCAATACTAGCATTACTTGAGTTTTTAAAGTGAACTGTAAAGCCAGTTCCAGATATACTACTAAGTTCAAAGAAGTCTCCTGTTGCCATGTTTTGTGGAGAAATATTAACAGAAGGTAAAAAGTTATTTAAATTACCTAACCCAGACGTTCCAACAAAAAATGGTGCGGTAAATGTAACTGCTTTTGCTCCTGCTCCAGAGGCAATAACAGCAGATTGTTCTGTTCTAGAAGGTAAAGTTGCTGTGTATCCTAGTTGCTGTAGGTTCATATTTTGAGCAGCATCAGCAGTTTCTAAAGTAGCTCTAAACTGAAATCCTCTACCTTTAAATATCCCATTAGCCATAGTATTAAACGATCCATAGGTAGGAGAACTGCTTGGGTTGTCAGTTGTTGTCCTTACAGCTAAAACAGCATTGGCATCATTAGCTATTGACCCATCAAAATCTGTCCATGTATCAATATTTGCTGTTCTATTATCAAATTGATCACCAACATAAAAACCAGCACCTTGAAAATGTCTTTTTAAAGTGAGTGAAAATGTTGCACCTAAATCAAGAGTATCGACAAAATCATAAGTACCAGTAGCATTTGAACTAGGATCTGTAAGTTTTAATCCACCAAGAGAAGAGTCAAACGTAACATTACTTTTTGTTCCATTAAAAGGTGTGCTATCTGTATCTTCACGATCAGTTTTTACAGTTATTGAATCTAATATTTCTGGTAATGTTATTGAAACAGAAGCCTCTGTGGTACTAAAACGCAAGCCATCATCTTGAAATTTTGCCAAATAAGTTCCTGGAAGTGCTGGACAAATTGCCTCTGTAGCGTTTCCAGGTACAGCCTCAATAATATCTTGAGCAGCTTGAAAAGTAGCAGATCCTCCCGTCAAATTTGTATGCCTTATATAAACCCGACCTCCGTGAAGAACGTCTACAGCAGTAGCTTGTGTAAATCTTAATCTTACAAATTGATCGTTAATAGATTCAATAGTAAGATTTTGAACATTTTCTGGTACAGCAGTTTTACCTTGAGCAACAAAAACTGTTTCGGTTGAATTTGGCGATATTTCTAAAGCAGCATTGTAAGAGTAAACTTCAATCGTATAACTTCCTTTTTTACTATCTAAAATTTCAAAATCGCTACTAAATACGACTTGTGAAATAAAGTTAGTATCTTCAAACTTATAATTAACTAAATATTGAGTAACACCATCTACAGGTTGCCAATCTACAATTAATTTACTTCTAGCCATATTATTTAAAGTTACTATTTTTTCACTTACGGTTAAGTTACTTGGGGGAGATGCTGCCTGATTAAGTAAAGATATTGTCCGTGTTGGTAAAGCAGTGCCATTTTCAATAAACGCATACTTCCCTTCAACATAAGATAAAGCTGTAATTACATAATTAATATCATCTTGTTCTGTAACTTGAATCACTCTAAATAATTGAGTCTGCAAATCAGTACTAGATATTAAATAAGGTGCGTTTACATTTGGTGCTGAACTAAATGCAGATTGAGTTGTTCCATCAGCTTTAGTTACACTGTTAACAGTAAAAACAGCACCCACAACATTAGAAACTGAACCTGTTTCAACTGTTCCATCAGGTAAAATTACAGCGATAGTAACTGAATTAGCTAGATCAGATAGTGTAGTATCTCCAATAGCATCAATAGTTATAGTCGTTGTAGATGCAGCAACAACTCGACCTCCTCTTCTACCTCCTGCTCTTACTGGATCGTTTATTTCAATTACAGAACCAGGTCTGACAACAATCCCTGCATCTATTGAGGTTGTAAAAGTACAAGTTTCACTTTCATTTTGTTCAGCAAAAAGTATTGCACGACCTAATCTTGCAGCCTGATTACGGGAAGTACAAGCAAATGCTTTTACTTTTTTTACTATCGTTCCAAATTTTGATATTGCTGTTGTATCTTCCACTACTTCAAAGTCAACTTCTTTTGAATCCATATTGAAGTAACTTACAGAAATAACAGAATGACGTTGCTTTAAACTACTGCCTTGGTATGTAAATCCTGCTTCCCCAACATTAGCTAAATTAAATAAATAACTTGCAGTTGTTGGTTTATCTTGAGAAATAGTTATAGATCCAGCAGACCATATTGGCATACATCTCATAACACCAGACAAATCATTTATGGCTGCAAATGCTTCTTTAGGACTTTGAATATTGACATTGCAACTAAATCTAGCTTCAGTACCACCTTGTCCATCATCTACTAATTCGTTTGCATACTTACTGGCAGCTACAAAACTAAATAAATCTAAATTACTATCGGTAACATGATTTCCCAGACCATACCTAGTGTTTGTAAGAAGATCCAGTAGGCACATGGAGGGGCAATTTGTATAAACAGCTTGCTGCATTGTTCCATTAAATATGTAGCCATCTGGGTACACTATCCTGCCCGTAGCATTGTCCACACTCGGAGTACCAGAACTAGATGCTCCTGCTCCTGGTATTCTTACCTTTATTCCCCTAATACGATATTTTCTTGAAGGAATACGGTTAAATTGTTTACTATCTAAACGAAGAGCTACATAAGCACTATTTAAATAAGTTGAACTATTATCAATAACCTCTTGTAAACTAGTAAACTCAAAAGCATTTACTCTTGATGAACTTGTACTATCGGCTGTAACTCGTACCACTCGAACATCAACAGGAAAAGCACCAGTAACATTTATTCTATGATCTCTAGCATAAGCATCTGCTGTTCTACCACTAACAGAACTGCTTATTACATCTGTGTAGCCACCAGAATTATATTGAACCTGTATCTTATATTCAACAGTATCTCCTCGAACATCACCATCATCTTCAGCCACCTGTATTTGAGGCCAAGTTAAAGTAACAATAATCGCATCTACGTCTGTATTGGTAACTTGTCTGGTAACTGAAGCAGAGGTAGTCACGGTAACACCAACACCAGTAGGTGATCTGCTTTCAGCAGGGATACCACTCATCGCAGTTTGACTTGATGTTCCAAACTTGGATTTAAATGTTACATCTTGGAAATTAAAATCAGTATCAGCAGGACTAGCACTTGTAGCAGTTGAATTTAATATCGGAGTATCGTCAAGAAATACGTCTTTAAGACTTGCATTATCATAAGCAGTTGTACCTTTTGTAAGACCTTCTTTTGATGCACTAGCAAATCCCTCTATCTCACCTTCAGATATTAAATCTTGAACAGTAGCAAAACTTCTACTGTGTAAAGTATCAGGAGCACGATATGGAGGAGGAGGAGGAGGTGGTGGGCCTCCACCAGCACCTTTGATAATTTTAGTTTCGTCTGTCATGCTTCTACCTGATTAGTGTCAACTGCTGCACTTATTACAACACTTCCTGTAATTATTTCACCATA
>VTLG01006176.1_pt1 | contig 20906 bp, 39 predicted proteins | sample 4694571 | NCBI WGS metagenome assembly VTLG01 (sample SAMN12604809, study PRJNA352737) | marine metagenome | biome: ENVO:00000447; feature: ENVO:00000209|ENVO:00000569|ENVO:01000036; material: ENVO:00002151; isolation source: viral sequences binned using virsorter ... | reverse complement strand
GTCCTGTATGAAATGCACGATATCCTTTTTCCATTTGTATTCGTAGGGGTGGATGTCTTTCTTTGATCTGCATATGTTTACTCCTCATTATTGTGCTGCCGAAATTGGTGTAGGAAAATCTACAATCTCACAACTATTAGCTGTGCAAGCAAACTCTTGTGTTCCTGTTGTTGTATCCTCTGTTTCATAGGCTGCGAATGATTCCCAGTCTACTTCATTTGGCATAGAAAGTAAAGCTTCGTTCCATTGTTCTTTTGATACATCTTGGTACGGAGCTTGTTTATATGTATGTTCTGTCATGGGTAGAAAACTAATGCCTGACATAGAGTCAAAGTTTTCATATACAAAGTTTGCAATCTGCAACCATTCATTTTCTTTGACACTTACCGTGATAGATGGTTTATGTTCACACCAATGATCAGCATATACTTTCCATAGTTTAAGATGTTCTACAGCAGTCATATCTCTTCGAGTGATTGCGCCTTCAGGAGCAGCTATAGGAAAAGAAAATACTGTTGTGCTATCTGGTTTCTCTGAAGCATCTTCATGTGGAAAGCCTTGGTCAATGAGAAACTGAGTAAGTGGATCTTTCTTATCGGCTCGAATAGTACGAATGTAGTAGTTATTATGTCGAGGATGAATACCGCTTGCTGCATCTACTAACTGACTAACTGTGCCGGATGGCTTAACGCAAGTAATAGCAGCAGAGGGTTCTATATCAAGTTTCTTAGCCCATTTTTTATTGACAGCTACCGCATGAAGTCGTAGCTTATCTAAAATCGCTGCGAGATTATCCTCAGTTTTATTTGACATCATCATGTTGTCCATTATGCCTGTCAAAGATACACCAAGTAATCTTTCTTCCTCTGTATTTCTAGTCCATTGTCGGCTCAATCCTCTTAAATCAGTAAAGCAAGACTGAATTGTACCTAAAATAGTAGCTAATTCTATTTTCTTTTCTAAGGTTGCTATGGTATCGGAAGCCCTAACGACAACCTCTGATAGATTACAAAACTGTTTTGGTCGCAGTATGATTTCACTACATGGGTTAGTGCCATACTGTGTATTAGCATCTCTGCGTTCATACTTAGCAGCTTGTGCTTGAGCCGATTGCCTATTAAAGATTCCACGCTCTCCTGATTTACTATCATAGAGGGCTAACCATTCTCTCATAAATGTACCAATGTCAGGCTTCTCTGTGTAACACACACTATTATTTGACAAGGCTCTTTGTGGTTCTGTCTCCCACCATGAGCCGGATTTAGCATGACGCATACGGTCATCCGATAGATTAGAAAGACTAATCAAAGCACTTCTACGAACACCACCTACAACAACTACATCAGCTACCTTACAGATTATATCATGACACTCAATACTAGAAAGTCTACGACCAGCAGCTTTTCTAAATGCATTTACAGTAAAGGTAAAGAGATCATGCAATGGATCAGGTCCACTAGCCCTACCACCAAAGGTCTTTAACTTAGCTCCGGCTGGACGTATGCGTGACATATCCCATTGAGGAACCATGCCAGCATACAATAGGTTAATGAGTTCCTTGTAACTTCTATGCCAACCTTCTTTACTATCTTGAACAATGATAGTTGTTTCGCTTTCCTCAAAGAGATCGGGTATCTTAGGAAGCTCATTTGTGTACTGTCGCTCTACACTAAACCCTACACCTGTGCCGTGCATAAGAATATAAAGACATTCATCAAAGGCTCTTGGACTATCTACAGGAAGATACGCACAGTTATAGGCAGCTATATGATTACGTTCTAGTGCAGGGCCAGCAGTCATCATGGCTCTCATGCTAGGCATTACATTTAATGTGCTTATAGCTGTATATAAATCTGAATATGTTTCTGGTCTAATTGAAACATTATGTTTTTCTTTTACAAACTGTACATAAAACCCTAATAAACGCTCAACTGTTTCTTCCCATGTTTCACGCCTTCCATCTTCTTCCATCCATCTAGCATAGCGAGAAATTGCTATGATATTTTGATAGTCACTCATTTGTTTACTCATTTATTTGTCCTCCCGTACATTTTATTTTTAAATTCACAAGCGTTGTTCCCATTAAATGTTGTATTAACTCTTCGAACATATCAGTAAGCTCCTCTGTAGGATCACCATCCACAGGCATTAAAAATTCTTCTGGGTCTAACTCCAAAGTTATAGAAATTCTAGCTTTGGTTTTTCCTGATATCATTTACTAATCTTTCTAAATACCACATAGCTTTTTCTAAATCTTCAAAGCCATTCTTGTACCGTTCTCTCCATGTGTATTTTAACACGTTGCCCTTACAGTAGCCACGAAATTCTTCGTCTGTAAGTGTGGCTCGAATAGCGTCAATACATTCTACGCCATGTTTATTATAATGTTTCGGGTGATTAACCATGTCTTCCATAGTTGGCAATAAGAATTGTTCAGTATCTTTTAACGTAATATCCTGTAAAGCAAGTCTTCCTAACTCTGAATGCCGTACATTTTTTACGTCAGTTACTTTTTGTGCAATAGACATTATGCATTTCCTTTCGTGTTAGTAGCTAAAGTTAATACGTTATCTTTATAAGTTTTAAGAGATTCTGGTACAGGAACAATTAAATGTTTCTGTGCATAAATCTGAACAATCTCTCGTAAAAAATTATTCTCCTCCATTGCCGGAATAGAAGCTGCTGTGCAATTACATAAAGCAACCATGTTTGAAAAATCTTCTTCAGATAAAGAAGTATTATTTTCATCAGCAACAATTCCTACTTGTACTTCACCTGTCCACTGCTGTAAAGGTGCTGTGTCTTCTTTCTCTTCTTCTAAATCTTCCTCAGTTGTATCTACAAGAATTGGTCGAATGATAAGAATAAAATCATTTGGTGTTAAGTGTTTATGAATACTCATACTCTGTCCTCACTTTCTAAGGTTGCTTCTGTTAAGGTAGGTGGCATATAAATTAATTTTTCTTTAAGCCAATCTTGTGGAATAACTCTATCACAATATACTATATCTTTTTTCTCACACCATTTAGCATAAGAAGTTGCTGAACCCTTTCTAATTTTTCTACTACTATTTTCAAACACTAATCGAATATCTAAATTAGGATGCTGCTGGTGAATTTCTAAATGCTTACGTCTATCACCAGTAGACCAGAAACCTTTAACTTCAATGATTATACCATTGTCTAATACAAAATCAGGTGTGTAAGATCGGACAGCAAAGTCAATCCACTTTATTTTTATGGTTTCATAACGTAGTTGATGTTGAGCTTTATGAATTTGTTTAGCAATGATCTCTTCTAAATGAGAACGATAGCCCTTTTGTCTAGCTTTGCGAAACCCTCTTTTATTATATTGCATTAGTCTAATTCTTTGATAGTTAAGTTATAACAATCTGCTCTCACTTTATAATTATTACTAGGATCAATATCTCCTTTTTTCATGAACCTTGCTTTCTTAAAATATTCCTCTTTAGTTACTGATCCTAAATACCAACCAACAGTTAAGTCTCCCTTAACACGCACAAACGCATACATATCACACTCTTGTTTTGTATTAAAGTTTGCTACACTGCAGTCATATTCAGGAAGCGGAGTAACCGAAGTTTGTTTTGTCTTAACATCTACTTTGCTACCATCCGGTAATATAATATCATACTCGTATGTATTTTCCCATGTCCCACCTAAACAATGCAAAGCAATTTGTTCACCTATAAAGCCAGCAACGCTGCCTCTGCCTTGCAGAATAGAATTATTTAACCTACCCATATCTTTAGCTTTTACTCTAGCCTTATCAATCATGTCTAAAGTTATTTCAATTTCTTGCATACAGAACTCCTAAAAAAGAAAGGGGGCATAGCATACCCCCAATCTGTTAGATTAACTTACAGTCTTACATTAGTAATCCTATAAAGGTTGCGTAAGGTTGTAGACAAAGCTTCACTTGGTAAGAAGGAATGGATTCCAGCAGCCGCAGCCGTTGGATACCCAAGCTTCTTGAGTTCCTCCGCTAATTCTGCATCAGCTTCACGCCTTGCTTCTACGGCTGCATTAACTCCTGCAAGTCTTTTATCTTTTAATGCTTGCTTTGCAGCTTTCATTTGAATAGATAAATCATCTACTAATTTTTGCAACTCTTCGGTTGCCATATCTTCATAGCCATCCTGTACTGACATGGCTCCTAAATCATCACTCTGTTTTGACATCTGTAGTTCCTTTCTGTTTGTCAATATAAAACACAGTAGGCTTATCTTTAGCCTTACTTACCCTTGACGGTTCTTCACTCAATTGCTCTCCCCAACAAGCATACTTGAAATTACAAAACCTACACTCTGTATCAAGTATATAATTGCCTGTTGCAATCCCACGAAACTTTTCTTTTATGGGCTTAAAGCAACGAGAAAATTTATTCTTATCTAAATCGGTTACTGTTTTAGCCAACTGCTTAGTCACCTCAACAGGATCACTTACATATGGTATATACTTAAATTCTCCTGACGAATGATTAATTACCCACCAGCCTCCGGGCTGGACGTTCTTGGCTTTAGCATAGGTAGTTAGCTGACCAACATAACCGAAGCTATCATTTTCTTCGATATGTTTTCCGTCAAGCCATTTATTTCTGTAACTCCAAGGAGAAGCCGATTTAATATCGTCAACTTTATTATCAAGAATTAAATCATACTCTCCTGAAATTACTTCACCACCAATTTCAGTTTCAACCCTTTCAGGTTCCTCAAATGTGGCACCAGCTTCTTTAAGTAACCCCTTAAATACAGCTTCAGTTATATCGCCTATCATCATTCGTAATAGAAAATGTGAAGCCGGAGGAACAGCAGCCTCTGGTTTATTTTTAGAAAACCAAAGTTGACAGGTTGCCCTACCAATATTACTAGCTCTTAAACGAAATTTTCTCTCGCCTTCAGGCTGAAACTGTCGTCTAACTGCTGCTTCCACGTGCTTTACAATTCCTTGAATAGTTTCGTCAGACATTTTTACTTTGCCTGATCTTGCATTATCAAGGTATGCATGAACAAGCATCTCAACAGGATGTTCCATGCCGATTACTCGTCTACAGTAATAAAGGCATCAAGGACTTCTTGTTCATCAGAAGAAAATACCGCATCAGCTTTTCTTTTATAAGATTCAACGATAAAGTTATTGTAATTTGTAACCCAAGTCTGAAAAGTGGACAGGGTTTCGCTGTCTTGATCCTGTTTAATTTCAAGTTCTTTTGTTAAATCTACTGTAGGAACAGGCATATATAGCATATTCCCATTAGTCATTGGAGAACCCTCAGTTGAAACTTCAACCATGTGTTGAGGAAACAAACGCCCTGCTGTTCGATACTTCTGTAGTACCTCACCCATTATTTTAAAGGCATTGTTATTTTCAATTTCCCATATAACGGGAACAGGAATATCTCCTGCATCAACAGCTTCTCCTGCTTCATTCAATGGCTTATGTAATACCACAGTACCAAAGATTGCTCTTACTCTTTTCACAGAAGTAATAAGTTTTCGTGTTGCTTCAGGCAAAGCTTTCCAATCTTTTACAAAACCAGAAGGCCGACCACAATTAAAGCCACCATCTTCATCCATTAAATCAGAAGAAGTAAATAACTTGTAGTCATTTGTGAAGACAGACTTTACATACCTACCTTTCTTTCCCTTTGCATCAGGGTTAGAATAGGGTAGCCAGCGTGAAAATCTAAAGCGTTGAAGAAAAGGTCTAAAGGAAATAGACTCAGCGTAAATAAATTTACCTGAACCATCATCAAACCTAAAGGTTCCTCCCGGAACTACTTCCATCTTTCTCTTTTTACCGTCCTGATCTACTGTACCCATGATTGATTGGTTCCAGATTCTCATACGGCAAAGTGTCTCACCTGATTTTGTACTCACGGCTCCCTCTTGAGGGATACCCATAACTTCCGCCATGAGATCATAATTTTGTGCATCAATTGTTGCAATTTGATTGTCCATATTGGCTCCTTTCATAAAAACCTATCCCATTATATGCATTTGAACGATATAGTCAATGTTTATCTTACATCCATCCAATTATTTCCTACCTTACAATCTAAAGAAAGAGGAACATCAAAATCTACCTCAAATTTCTGTAAGAAAACTTGTCTAAGTTGTTGTTCTGCATTGGAAATTGCTGTTCTAACTAATGTTTCTTCGTTTGGATATGTATCAATAACAATACTATCGTGAACACTATTTACAATTACACTTTGTAGATTCTCCTTTCTCATATTGTTTTCAACCAAGAGTAGAGTAAGCTGTACAATATCGGTGGACAAGGACTGAACAGGGTAATTCTTAATGGCTGTAAAATAGGTTACCCCACCATGCGGTCTGCGCTTTGCGTCTGGAAACGAAAACTGACGACCTGTTGGTGTAGTTACCATGCCCGTACTCATTACTTCATTTGCTAGAGTTGTATGCCAATTTGCAATTCCTTCATACTTCTCTGTAAATTGTTTATAATAAGATGCTTCAGCTTGTGTTCTACCATAGCCAGTAGCACCAAAGAGAGGAGCAAATGTATGAGCCTTTGCTTCCTGCCTTGTCGTGTCTTGTCCGGCATTGGTAATAACTTCAGCCGTATAACTGTGTACATCAAAGCCAGTTTCTATTTCGTTCTTGGCAAGAGAATCATTACCTAAAAATGCTGCTGCTCGAAATTCTAACTGAGCAAAGTCAGCCTCTATGATTTTACCATTAGGCCAACGAGAACGAAATACTTTTTTGATAGGAAACGTGTTACCTCTTGGCATATTCTGTAGATTAGGAGAGTCCGAAGCAAGTCTTCCCGTAGTGGTGCGGTGTTGTACTAATCGAACATGAAGCTTTTGATCTGAACGAGTGTACGTTTCAATACCATCTACGAAAGAAGATAAATAAGTATCAAGCGCAGACAATCGTCTTATGTTATGTAAAAATTCTTGAGCTGATGTCATGTCTCGCCTACGAGCAATAGATTCTAAGAGTTCTAAACTTAATTTGTTCGTGCTGAACCCATGATTTGCAATCCAGCTTGCAGCAGGAGCAGAAAACTTTAGACCTGCAATCTTTTTCTGAGGAACATAAACAATGCCTGTATGATTACAAGTGCGACAAATGCGTTTGGCTTTTCCAACCGTACCATCTTTCTTAATGTATAAATTAAACCCTTTTCCCTGACAATCGTTACAAGAAATTGCTGTAGTTTTATATACGATAGAGGAATTTTGTTTTACAGCCACATCAAAGTTGGCCTTCTTCATATACTTTGAAAAGTTCAAAGCCCATGTAGCTTTTTCAATCGGCTTACGACTATAGATGATAGAGCTTAATTGTTCTGGAGAAGAAAGATTTATAGGCGTGTCACCCATTAACTCATGTACTTGTTTCTCTAATGAAAGAAACAACCCTTGTCTCTCTGTTTGAAATTGATCCTTTACATTCAGTAGAACTTTTTTATCTACAGAAAATCCTCTGTAATATATCTTAGCTAATAAGACACATAAAGTATTCGTAAGTTCAATGATATTTTGAAGTGGTGCATACTCAGAAGAAAACATTTTCCTACGAAGTTGCATAGCCAATTCCTGTGTGGCACGAACATCAGCTAAACAATATGTTTCTAGTTCATCTCCATTAATTTGATCAACAGAAATTCCCTTTCGTAATTGTTCTTTTAGTGTTCCCATTTTTTGATTATCCAATTCCCACCTCTCAGCTACTGCCTCTAAAGACAAAGGAATCTTTTGTCCTCGTTGAAATAAATATTCAACAAGCATGGTATCAAAGACAGAACCATTATACTCAAAGCCTGTATCCCACAACCATATCAATTCATGCTGTGCATTATGACAAATGAGAACTGTAGCTTGATCTAACTGTGCCTGTAATAATTCTTTAGCGTTATCTGTACTATGCGTATCATGATTTAACCAAAAGGAAGACTCTGTTCCATCATCTTGTTTTGTACAGACTAAAACTAATTTATTTTCAGGACTAAAGGGATCAAGCAAAAGCTTTCCCGTTGAAGTTGTAGTTGTAGTATTTTCTACATCTATTGTAAGTTTCATATATAGTTTCCTATGCTTGGAATGTAGCTGTAAGTGGATCAAACATAGTAACAACTCGACCATGTTTGCCTGTTAATTTATTCTTTACAATTAACCAATGCCGTTCAGGACTTTCTTCTTCTTGTTGTCCTTCTACCATAGGTGTCTTAGTCAAACAGAATAGTACATCAGCTTCACTTGCTTTACCTGTACGACTGCCTTCAAGCATACTCATGTCCACAAATACTTTACCCTCTGCCTCTGCTGAGAGCTGACTCATTGCAAAGATAGCACACTTGTATTGCTTTGCTAGTATTCTAAAGCGAATGTAAGTAGCTTTCAACTGTTCATGATGCGCTGTATATTTTCCTTCCGGTAGAAACTTATCGGCCATGTCTGCGATAACTATATCTGGTTCATAAGCCTTAATAGCTCGTTCAAATCTATCTAAATCCCAACCAGTTGCATCAGTGATATTAAGGTTGTTCTTAATAGGATTAAATAATGCTTCAGCTTTCTGTCTGTTCTTAACTATGTCTCCAATCTTCATGTTACAGGCAGCAGTTAAGTATCTGGCTGATACTCTGTTAGGCATTTCTTCATTTACAAGTACCATAACTTTTGCACCTTGTGCTGCAAAACCATTAGGTCCAGCACATAAATATGCATGGCTAGAGGTCTTGCCTGTGTTTGGTCTAGCTGCACCTATGATTATTTGACCAGCATTTACCCCCGGCACTAGCTGTGCTACAGAAGGAATATTAAATGTCCATTTGAAGTCCATTTTATTTTGTTCAAGTAACGAATCAATATCCATCTTCTCAAAATAAACTTTCAGAGCTGGCATGAAATCTTCTTCTCTACGATCTATAAATTCTAAAACCTTATGCAAAGAAGTAACTTCACCATTCGACATCTTAAATGCAATGTCCATAAGTTCATTGGCAGCATCTTCTCGATTGAGTTCTCTTAGTACATCTTGTGCTACGTCTTCATTAAGTGGAGTACAATTTGCTAGTTTATTAAACAGACTACGATATACTTCTCGTTGTGCTGTGGTAAGTGTTCCATTCGCAGCCCAGAATAATGCCTCTACATCAGACGGACCTATCTCTTTTTCATATTCCAGCATAGCTTTATCTATTATAGATTTAATAGAACGGGTTTCTTTGCTGCGGAATATCTTTTCTTTAACTAGGTTTCTATTAGCCTTATAAAAGTCTCGATCTGTTAAGGTGCGTAGTAGTGCTAACTCCATGTTGTATCTCCATAATTATTTCTGTTCAATCAACTCTCCAATTTTTTCCTTTATCAGTACCATATCACGTTTGCGTCTATATTTCAAATCATCTTCTAGCCTCGCTGCAAATATCCTATTATGAGACAGTTGCCCTCGTAGTTCCTGTGTAAATTGTAGTGTCTTTTTACCAGCATCAGGATCAAGGGCTACAATAGCCCCTGTATAGCCCTGTAGCTGCTCCACATGGCTCGATAGTAAAGATGTACCCAATAGAGCCACGCCTGTACAACTGGCGTCTGTTGCCCCTGCTACGGCTGCTGAGATAGCATCCTCTACGACAACGGCAATCTCTCCTTCACCGGAGACATAAGCGTAGCCGGAGGAGCCATATCTTTTCCACTTAGGTTGTCGCTGATCTGTTGCTCGACCTGTTGCATCTACAATAACTCCATCATGACGAACAGGAAATACAATACGATTGTCTAATAGATCATAATAAAGTTCAACATTAGCAAACGGATAGTCATGTTTGTTAATCCATTCTGTAATTTCAGAGCGACCAATGACTACGTGTGGAGGTAAACTAAACGGACCTGTGTCTTCTTGATTCTCAGCTACTTGCAGATCATTCACACGTATGCTTGTTGTTCTACGCCCTGCAAGGCGACATCCTGCCTTATAACAATTAAATAACGTGCCTTCTAATGTTCGTGTGACGGTAAAGGTGTTATGCCCTGCACACGCAGGACAATCTCCTCTATGTTGTTCTCCAATTTTTAAATCTAAATTTAAAATTACATCTGAGATATTCATTCGGGTTCCTTATAAAATAAAGATGGATCAAAGTTTCTTTTTGCTGCGGCATTACGGGCTTGCTCAGTGCTAATTCTTACATACGGCCCAAGACTTTCTCTATGTTTGTGTCCCGAATAGGACATGATCTCTGTATCAGTAGCTCCGCAATTTGCCAGATCAGTAAGCACTGTACGTCTAACGTCACGTAATTGCAAGTGCGAAGACAATCCTGCCTTTATTCTTATAGCTTGAAATATACGAGAGATATTATTCTCAGTATAAGGAATAAGTTTATACGGATGAGGCACTACCCATTCCTGAAAATCATAGGTACTTTTTTGTTCACTTAGCATCTGTGTTAAATCATCTGACATAGGAATGCCCGGTATTCTTTCTTTAGTTTTTTCAATGACCTCTCTCATATATAATTGTTCCGATAGATTATAATTTTTCCATGTAGATAATCTAATGTCCTCTATGCGTTGTCCTAATTCTACATTAATCCGTACCAACAGGCCAATGTTTCTCCATTTAGGTACACTAAATGCAGTAGATAAAAATGTTTTAAAATCTTCAGGTGTCCAGACAGTATTACGAGGAGCCACTCTTGCTCTCTCTACAAAACGCCACGGATTTTTGGCAAGCAAATCATATTTCATAAGAACATTCCATGCTCTTGTAACAACTTGCAAAGTATAATTAGCAAAGCGAATACCATCTCCGTCTGCACTTTCAAGAAGTTGCCAATAAATTTCTTGACATTTTGCCACAGTTAGTTCTGGCAAGGGTAAATCTTTTACTCCTTGCAAAGAACATAGACGAGATAGCTGATAGCTATATTGCTTACGAGTTTTATCGCTACTGATTTTAACTTTAAATTCAGGCGTAGTTTGATATAGTTTTATGACGCTTTCTACGTTGTCGTTTTGCAACTGCATCAGGATCATTCCTTTTTAAGTATTGTTCATGTAATTTTTTCATAGCATTCCAATGTGCCATTGATAACTGACCTCTCATACGGCCTGTTGTATCAGCAGGATCACCTAAATGTTTCGTGAACTTAGCCCACTTGCGCCCCTCTTTCACATAAAAGGATCTGTATCCACAACCAAATCTAGGAAGCTCGTTTGTTAAATACATATCGTGATGTGTGCCATAGCTTTTTTCTTTAATAGCTCTCCAGCTTGCATACTTCTCTGCTAATTGTTTCTCTGTATCTACAACCACACTTTGAGGAACTTTGCGTGGCCGCCCTCTATGCTTTTGGCGTATAAGAAATTCGGGTATATCTACAAGGTCATCTAACATTTTATTTTCCTATCCAAAGAGTTTTATAATTAATATTTCTAAATAGTGTCTTACTAATCCAACAAAGTAAATAGAACCTACACAAAGGTTCAACAAAATCAGTGATTTATCCCACCAAAGTATGCCTACTATAAACCACAGTACACCGCCTAATGTAGATAACATTAGATTAAGTGGTACTATATTAAATGCTGTGCAGACTGCACCAAATAAAATACAAAATGTTCCTGCCCATTTTAGATACCAACTGAGTCCTTGTGATGGAGTAACTTTATCTCTAGGCATTACCAACACCCTGTCCATAAACTCGTACAACTTTCTGGAGTTGCACCTAATATTGATAGATAAAATAACATAGCTAATAACATAAAGAATAACATAGCCATACCTAATTGGTTCATGCTGCCCACCATTCTGGTGCCGGAGTACCTCTGTTCCACTTTGCAAAGTATGATTTCTCTCCTTTATAATAGTTTCGATATGCATCCATAGCATTCAGCATTTTGTATTGTTCTGGCATACATTGTGGTACAGGAGTTAGCTTTGCTAATGGATCAATGTTTGATGGTATTTTACTAAGGGCAGATAGCAGTCGTTCACTTGCATGGTACTTACCATATCGTGTTGTGTATTCAGCGCATAAGAACCGAAACAAATCAAACAACCACATATAATTCCATTTACTTTGCCTAGCCCATAGAGTAGAGGGATGGTTTTTGTGTGCTGTTTTGTATAGCCCCTGCTCGTCAGCATAGTCATTCCCATCAGTAATTCTGTGCGCTGTTGATAACATTTGTGCGCTCTCTAAAATCATTTTGACTACGTGTTTGTCACAGTGCATGGATGCACACGTAGATGGATTGTTATGTAGATAAAATATATTCATAGTTATTTTCCATCATTTAATATTGATCTTGCTAACATAGCATATCTACGTTCCACTTCACCTAATCTTTTCTCACAATTATCTAAATGTTTTTCTACACTATTTAATCTGTTCAGATCGTGTACTTGATCCTTCAATATCTCCATTACTTCACAATGCACTAGCTCCTGTAATAAATTATAAAACTTTTCTTTAACCATTTAGTTTCTCCTTATATAAATACTTATATGGATGGGGCGGCAGGATTCGAACCTGCGAATGCCAGTATCAAAAACTGGTGCCTTACCACTTGGCTACGCCCCAACAATACTGAACATAATATCATAATGAATGACAGGCACAAAGGGGAGAACAAACCTTCGCACCTGTCATTCTTATTACGACAAGAGATTACGCAACGTGCCGTTGCTCGAACTCTTCATAATTTATGAGGTTCTTAAATACAGGGGATCGCACAGCCCTCTGTACCTCTCTCTCTTGTCGCAATGCACGTGTCCCTAAGTCAGCCCCCCGTAGGCTGTCTGTGTCCACGTGTGTTCCGTAATGCGTCATCATATTATAGAATGCATAAGCGGTTTCGCCAAGCCTTCTTCTGTATTCATCATATAGTGACAACATTTTATTCAACCACTTTTGATTTACTTTAACTCCACTCTTAGTCGTTGTAATACAAAGGTTTTTCTCAAGAAAAGTTTGCACCTTTGATCGTGGTACATGTACTTCACGCATGTACTTAAATAAATATGCATCATGTTCTAATAAGGTAGGCCACGTGGATACAACCTGTCCAATCTTAGCAGGGTCAGTACCAACAGTATGCATTGCCGTATAAGAAATTGTATCCTGAAGACTTGCTTGTAAATTCTTACAGAAAATTATCATATTTCCAGCAACCACTTCATATTTTAATGAACCATTTACGCTGTTATATACCTTTAGAGTAATGGCAGTTGACTCACCTACTATGCGCTTAAAATTATACTTAGGTAGTGTAATGAGAGCCGACATAGCTCCACCATTATTCATGCTATTAAATTTTACTGTAGCGTTTGATAAATCAAGGTCTGATTTATGTAATCCCTCAATGAGAGAGTTCCATAGTAAAGAATAAGGTTTAGGACTGTACTTACCACCAACGATACCTAACACCTCGTTAGTGTCATCACGTACAACCTTCTGCCCTATTGCTTTTGGTAATGGTTGCCCATTATGAATGATAGGTTCAAGAACAGGGTTCCAACTCAACGATACGGGTAATGTTTCTAACATTTTAGTCTCCTTAAATAGTTTATGTTTCTACTATACCACACATTCTCATACTAAACAATTACAATCTACATTATTTAAGATAGGTATGTCCATCTAATCTAATGGTCACAGTCATACCCTCTGCCCATGCTGGTTTATCTATTATCTTATGAGCATAATAATGCGTAGCACCTTGAACTATATCCTCAGATATGCCTGTGTACACGGACAGCACAGCATTAACATTATCTGTCCATGCGGTCATGTCATGAATGTCGTTGCTCATATCATCTGCATACCAACTAAATTGATTGGCCTGTGTAATAACATCACACACATTATTCGGCCAACGTGAGTCAACAACACGATTGAGTACAACTTGGCTCACTGCCTGTTGTTCTCTCTGTGTTTCACCTCTTGCTTCGTGATATACATTTGCAGATAAACAATAAACATTCTTAAAATCATCAATGTTAAAACGTGCATCCTGAAATGCCTCATCATATGAGAACATTATTCGTAGCAGTATATACACTGCTTGGTATGTCAATTCTATCACTGCCTGTTATCTCCCTCTCTGGTTTTGGCTTTGCGAATACGCTGTAGTCTGCGTAACTTTGCTTTATGTCTTGCTCTATTTTTACGATAGAGTTTATCTCTTAATTCATCTACGTTTGTAGGATTATACTCATGTTCACGTCTACTAGATTTCTTCATCATCCTCTCCACGATCCATGTCTATATAGTGAATTGAACCACGTTCACCCTTCCATTTTCTACGACTAATGAAATATGCATGAACATCTACTAATCTCATACCATTAATAATTGTATCGTCATCCATGTACGACCAAGTATATCTTTGACTATCGTGAGGTACTTGCTCATAGTTATTCTCGAACCACTTGAAAAGTTCTTGTCTGGAAAATAAGAATTGTGCTGTGATCCTACCTTCACGTTCATAGTTAGGATACATTTGTGTATTTACTACGGGTGAATATTCAGTATAAAAATCTTCACGATCTAACATAATGTTTTTCCTCATGTAGTCTTCTTAATTTCATTGTTATAATAACATTCTGCACACAAATATTCACGACCATAGTGTACTGCTACAACTGCTTTGTCACCACACTCACACTCTGGTCGCAAGTCTACAAAACCAACAGTACCACGCACAGTATTCTGTTTCATTTCATTCTCCAAATTTCAATTGATCTCGACCAACGGACGGAGTGTCTGCTTTCGGTTCATCTATACATTCCACTGCGAAGTCGTGAGACGATAGCTCCTGAAGAAGAACCTTCTGAATGTACTCCTCAACTTCTTTCTCACTCTTAGCATCCACTTCTTCAAAAAAAATTATGCGATAGCTTTTCATAGTCATCTTTATTCTCCTTCTTCTTTCAAATGTTCAGCGATCTCTGCAATCAGTTCAGGTGCAGAAGATTTCTCTGGATCAAACCATTCTTGCTTTACAAGAAAAGACAATGTATCCTCTGCCCACTTTAGTAATTCTATTGCTTTGCTCATGTTTTCTCCTTCAGTCATGCTTATTATTGATGAGTAACACCACACACAAAATGTAACAGGCATTATTCCAAAGTATCCTTGTAGTCCACCTGCATCTGGGTCGTAGTCACTATTGCATAGTGAACATTTATCTGGTGGGGTGAGAGTTTTTACATGGTCATCCATATTTATTTTTCTTCAATCAATATAATTTCATTACCGTCTGACTTAATAACCGTCCACTCACAGTCACCAGACGATACCATCTTTTCAGCTTCCTCACGGGTCTTCGCTACCACACTCGTGCGTTCTGTGGAAACAAAGACATCTTCAAATATAAATGTTGGCATATTTATTCTCCTAATAAATGTGAGGGACACTCAATCATGTCATAAACAATCGTGATTGAATGTCCCTCGATTGAGAGGCAACTACGCAGTAGCCTCAACTTTTTCCTGTATCAATACCACATCACGTTGGGAAGGTTATCTTGATTTTTAATCACATGGCTCTTACGAGTGCCATCTTCTTGTGTCCAGACAACCTGTATTGGATTACCTTTGTTAAGGTGCTTATCATAGCTCGCTCCTTTATCAGCAGGAATTACAACCCACTTAGGGTTCTTTGTGGTATGGGTTAGAGCTTCAAAAGTTTTAATCTTGGTCATTAGTTTTCTCCTGTTTGTATTGTTTGCGATTATAAATTTTACTACTCTGCACTACTTGGTGTTGAAACTGCCCCTCTCGTAAGCTCTCTGCTATAGGATTAGGTTGCTTACGAGCGAGAAACTCACGTATGTATGCACGTGGATCACGTATATTCTTTCTACGAACTGCCATATCTATACCTCATTATACATTTGATCCAAGATCAACCCCCATTGTGTTTTCCCTTCGCCATATGATTTATCATACATCATATGAGCAATTATTTTTCTGGCTAGTCGTTCATAGATTTCACCATATTCTAGCACAATTTGTGCTACAATCTCTTTCATATCCCAACCATTCGGGACAGAACCAAAGGTATTTTCTTTACCTTTAGCCATAAGAATGATAATTCTAGCTTGAATAGGCAAGCCCTCTGGCACACTATGTACAAGGGTGTCTAATACATATTCGGAATTATTTGCTGTATTCATGATATTTTCCTTTAATGTTGTAAAATATATCCACAATTACCACCTACGGTGGCCTTTTCTAGTAACCATTCTTTGACCAGTTCAACAGAGAGACTAGCGTCGCCAGCTTCTTGTGTTAATTCTTCTAAGATTGGCTCAGGCAATGCTTCAATACATTCGTATTGATCTAGATTTTCTCTAGCTCGTACATAATATGCATCATATACCTTAACTAATTCAGACATTTAAGTTTCCTTTATTCATGTTACTGAGTAGCTGTATTCTTCACTTCGTTCAGAATACATCTACACAGGGGTTTTTGTCAATACCTATGATGTTGCATTTATGCAACATTAGCGTTAGCATACTTAGCTCCATTGCCATGAGCTACTATGGCAATCGACTTAGCTTCAATGGCAGAGCCAGAGCAGAGCAGACACTTTTCACAGGTAGTTCGTTTGCCAGCTTCTTTGCTGGCAGGGCAAAGTATTTCTTTATCCTGTTGCAATTCTGCAACAGTATTTATAACTCTAAAGGTGCGAATGGTCTTCGACCATGCATCTTGTGCTTCTTCCAAACTATCTGCAGATAACATAGTTATCTGTGGATCAAAGGAACTTTGGAGTAGATTGGACTGATGACTGTATCCAGTGTGGCCTTTAGCTTGGGATAGCAAACTATCCCAAATATAGGCAGGTACTGAAGCCCCGTCGCCATAGGAGCCTAACCTCACTAGTCGATCTTTGCCAATATCTGCTACAGCAGAGTGTCCTTTGGCATGGTCATAGCCACCTTTATGGTAGGTTTTCCAAACATTAAGCGGAGCTTGATATATAGCTACATAACAAGTCCGTTCTTTGGCAAGTGCTTTAGTCGGATCATTATGTGGTATCCCTCTATGCGGGCAATTTCCACACACACCAAAATCTGCACCAGATTTATTAGCTTCTCTTGGGTCAATGTCTCGCATCAAGATCCATGTTTGTAACATGGATCCTGTTTTGGAATTGCTACTGTTATTTTCAATACCAGTAACTACAACTATTATGCCTGATCCATCTAGTAAAGACGGGCCGTCATAAATAATCATGGTAAATAACCTTTCAAGTTATACTGTTATCCTAACCTAGTTCGTAAGAACTTCACTAGGTTAGGTAACAGGTTAGAAACAACAAGGCTACCCCGTAGCCTCACGAATGAATTTATATATGATATAAAACATGGCAATGACAGCACCATGAAAACCGATAAACGATACTATAAGTATCGAAGCTATCCATAGATTGAAGAGAGTGTCTATCATGTTAGCTCACTAACTGGCGTAGGTTCGAAGTATCTATCCCTTTCAATCCCTAATCCGTGGCTCCAAGGAAAGCGTAGCTTTACATTTTCCAATTCTTCTAAACTAAAATACCCCCATTCTTTTTCTAATAGATGGACTAATCCAAAGAAGACTTTGGATATTGGGTCATATTCAGTAGCGAACCAAGTTCCTCTTCCTATAGGATCGAAAAACTTGGCAATAACGATAGGGTCTTCAACATCTTGTTTTCCTGTTTTCTGGAACTTTCGTTCCAGACTTTTGGTCATTAATTGCATTATCTTGCTCCAAAGGTTTGGTGAAAATTTCTAGTTTCATTAATATAACGACTGACGAACATAAAATGTTCGCTACTATTCACTAAAATAAATTCCTCTCTTCGATTACTTCGTAACCAAGTTCCTTGATTTTTTGGATATTGTGGACAGCTAATGTCTTTGCATTAGCTATCTTGGCAAATAACTTGGCCTTATGGCAAATCGGATAGATAAGTTTATTACCATAAACTTCTCTGGTTTGTACTAGAATTTGCATAATAAGGTTCCTTTGCTGTTTTCTATTATCATTATCTAGTTCGTAAGAACTTCACTAGATAATGTAATAGGGTAAAAGTGTCAAGGACCATGCCACCCTATAGGGTGGTCTGCCTCTCAACTTTCCTTGCCTCTGGCAAGATTAACATAATCAGTCTTTCCTTTGGAAGACTGATCAAGGGTCAGTTTTCAAAATCAACTACTACTAACCAAGTTCCTAGTTCGTAAGAACTTCACTAGGAACTGGGTTAGGGCCAAAAATCGGCAGTTTCCTTGACGAAGAAGAATCTTTCAATCATCAGATTGGCCCTATAACCAATTCACTCCCCAAAGGGGAGTGCGGGGGCCATAGGGGTGGTCTACGTTAACGTATACTTGTTAATACACAGATCAGGAAAATGAGTTGGTAACCACATTGACAACTGATACATAGTGACATTTCAGGTACAATGTTTTTTAATTTTATTTGAAGCTTCTTTTCGATTGACAACTAGAACTTTTTTGTGTATAATGGAGTACATTAAACTCCTACATAAGTAAATGTTACATAGTAAAGAATACTCATAATAACTAATAAGACATAAGCTCATGTATACTTTACTATGAGCTTACTTTTCTGTACTGATGAAAGGAGTTTCTGTACATGTTATCTAATTTATCTGTAGGGCAGAGTGTAGCAGCATTTCAGTCTATGTTTCTGTGTCCCCAAAATGTGCCTTTTCTACCTTATGATCGAAATTATTGGACCGCCCAGAAGCCAAAAGTATTGGCTCTTCGTAAACGTTTGATTGAAGAAGAAGTTGATGAGTTGATGGAAGCAATGAGAACATATAATAAAGCTGATATTTTAAAGGAGCTAGTAGATATTGTAGTGGTATGTGTAGGAATGGCAGATACGTATGGGTGGGATTTTGATGAAGCTTTTCAACGAGTTCATCAAAGTAATATGTCAAAAGTAGGCAAGAACGGAAAGCCGAAATACCGCAGTGATGGTAAGGTTTTGAAGTCTGAGAACTATGTACCCCCCGATTTAAGTGATTTAGTGTAATTTTTTTCTTGACAATGAAGAAAAAAGAACTAAAATGGTATAACGATTTAACTCTTGATTACTTTTACAAAAGTATAGCGAATTATCAGGAGCATATAAGGCTCCCTCACCATGATGTAGTTTATGTTCGAGCTGCCATAGCTGCGGCTACGGGCAAAACTTTCACTTACGAACAAGTCTACATTGCTATGAAGGCAGAGGGATGGAATAAAGACTAATCCTTCGTAGCTCATTATAGGAGAAATTACAAATGCTAGATATTATGCCGGGTAAGAAAACGTATTTGGTTGCTGCAGGAGCAATAGCCTATGCGGTAGGTGCTTGGGTAACTGGTAACATGGTAATGGCGGATATGATTCATTACCTATTTATGGGCGCAGGAGCAGCGGCCTTACGGAAAGCGATTGCAGGTTAAGTAGATGTTTCAAAAAGTTCAAAACTGGATTAAGAAAGTAAATATAATAGGTGTAAAATTGTACATTGAATTGTTTTGTAGACAGGTAATTACAAATATAAGAAATGCTATTCCTTTTGGAATATTCTTAAAAAATTCTATGAATGCTATAATACACGTTACACATAAACTAAAAACTTGGCCCAGAAAGAACTAATGATGCTTTACTTGCACATATATGAAAAAAATAATTCTACTATTAGGATTAATGGGGTTTTTGGCTGTACCAACTTCGGTAGGTACAGTCGAAAATCCTGTGACAAAACCTCAACCTGAAATATGGTTGATGTCTATTGAAATATGCGTTAAATTTCCACCTGACGTTGAAAATGCTATAAAACGAGGAGTTTTGTTTTTGCCTCGACAATGCAGGTGGTTTGCAATGGGGTCACACAATCCATTTAAAAAAGACGAACTGGCTATATGGCCGACCTTAAAGGAATGTGATTCCGCCCCGATAACTCCTCCAAAAGGATACATGGTACGAAATCGAAAGTGCCAAAAAATGAATCAATAAAATGTCTGTACTAACTTTAACAAAAGAAGCTAAAGATTATTTACAAAGTGTTTGTGAAAAAGAAAAGCAAACATATGTACATTTATCTGTTAAAGGAGGAGGTTGTGCAGGATTTTCGTACCATTGGTCATTTACCAATGGACCAGAACAACATGATGAGGTGATAGATATAACTGACAAGAGTCATCTTGTTTTGGATAGTATGTCATTATTATATTTAATAAACATGAATATTGATTATAAGCAAGATATTGCTGGAGCAATTTTACAACTTGAAAATCCAAATGTAAAATCCAGTTGTGGTTGCGGTGAATCATTTAATGTATTATAACTAAAAGGATAACGAATATGCCAAGAAAAGCAGCCGCATCTGCCGTAGGTAGACAAGTGAGAGCATTGAAAGATAGACTAAAAAAAGTCAATGCTAATCTTGCAAAGAATGAAACTCCTAAACGATTAGAAAGTAAAAAAAATATTCTAGCGAAACTGAAAGAATTAGAAGGTACAGAAACTAAGAAAACAGCAGTTAGAAAAGCCCTTCCTGCAAAGCAAACAAAAGTAAAAAGGAAAAGAACATCTGCAGAAAAAAAAGAACTTAGACAATTAGTAAGAGAACAAATAAAAGATATGAAGACAAAAGGTGGAACAACTGCAGGTGGCCGACGAGCAATGTCCTTAACCGATGAAGGTGAAAAATTATTACGCTCTCCTAATCCAAAAGATCAAGAAAAGCTATTGGCTCATATTGAAAAGCATGGAGACAGAAGTAAGTATGTTTATGAATCGGTTGGAAGTAGACAAGCTGCTTTACAGGCTAAGGGAACAACGGCTACTCCAGAAGAATTAGCCAATATGTCTACCTCTGAAAG